>Ga0082335_1000276_pt1 | contig 134728 bp, 118 predicted proteins | sample Subgrocontami58m_FD_72375 | JGI IMG/M metagenome (GOLD analysis project Ga0082335, IMG submission 72375) | Subsurface groundwater microbial communities from S. Glens Falls, New York, USA - GMW37 contaminated, 5.8 m (SPADES assembly) (version 2) ...
TGCACCCGCTCCCCCGCCATCCGCCCACCATCGCCTGGCCCGGGGGGGGTGGGGGGGCGGGGGGGGAGGCGCGAGGAGGAAGAAATGGAAGCCATGCAAATCAACCCTCACCCCGGCCCTCTCCCTTAGAAAGGGAGAGGGGGTAAAGAAAGATACCACATGTCTAAAATTAGTGTGATCGGTGACGGCGGGTGGGGAACGGCGCTGGCGGTTCTGCTCGACGGCAAGGGGCATCAGGTGACTCTTTGGTCTGTCTCGCCTGAGTATGTCCAGTTGCTCTCTCAAAAAAGAGAAAACACCAAATTCCTTCCTGGAGTTTCGCTTTCCAAAACAATTCGGTTCACGGGAAACTTGAAAGAGGCAATAGAAGGAAAAGAATTTGTCATTCTGGCGGTCCCCTCAAAATTCATGCGGCAAGTGTTGGAAAAAATAATAGGAATTTCTTTGAAAGGAATCACCGTTGTCAGCGTTGCGAAAGGGATTGAACAGCGGACGCTTTTAAGAATGTCTGAAGTGATCGGGCAGGTGATTCACCCGGAAAAATGCGCGGTTTTGTCGGGGCCCACCATCGCTTACGAAGTAGCGGCCGGGCTTCCCGCCGCCGCTGTGATTGCCTCGTCATCGAAAGAGATCGCCGAAGAAGTTCAGAAAAACATGGGAACTCCAAAATTTCGTCTTTATACCAGCGCCGATGTCGCCGGAGTTGAATTAGGGGGAGCGTTGAAAAATGTCATCGCCATCGCCGCCGGTATTTCCGACGGGTTGGGATTTGGTTCCAACGCGAAGGCGGCGCTGTTGGCCAGAGGCCTTGGAGAAATTACTAAGCTGGGAGTTTTGGCCGGGGCCAAGCGGAAGACATTTTCCGGATTATCCGGTTTAGGGGACTTAGTAACGACCTGTTTGAGTGAGCGAAGCCGGAACCGGAGTTTTGGAGAAGCCATTGCCAAGGGAAAATCGGCGCAGGAGGTTTTAAAATCCACAGAAATGGTGGTGGAAGGGGTCGAGACCGTTCAATCGGCCCGCCAGCTCGCTCAAAAAGTCGGCGGCGATGTTCCCCTGATGGAAGAAGTCTACCAAATTATTTTTGAAGGAAAAGATCCAAGAAAGTCGGCCGATTTATTGATGAGCCGCCCGATGCGGGCGGAGTTTTAAATTTTTTTAAAACGGGGCGTGGCGCAGTTTGGCAGCGCGCTTGAATGGGGTTCAAGAGGTCGCTGGTTCGAATCCAGCCGCCCCGACCATAATACCGCTCGTAAAGGTCAACTTTAAAAACGCCTGTGGAAATAAGGAGTTACAGCGAGACTCCTTGATTTCACAGGCTTTTTTCGCTAGAATACATCTTCTATATGCCAAATCAGAAGAAAGTTTTCATCGGTGTTTTAGGCTGCGGCACGGTCGGATCAGGGGTAGTTCACGCTCTTCTGGCCCGCAAGGGGCTTCTGGCCAGGCGGTCAGGAGTGGAACTTGTTTTAAAACAAGTTGTTACAAAGAATCCCTCCGCGAAGCGCTCCTTTAAAATACCCCGTTCATTATTGAGTTCCTCGGTGGACAAGGTTTTGAACGATCCCAAGATTGACGTCGTGGTTGAACTGATCGGCGGGATTCATCCGGCGAAAGAGTATATCCTTAGGGCGCTCCGAAGCGGAAAGCACGTAGTGACTGCCAACAAGGCGCTCCTTGCCAAGGAAGGGGAAGCTTTATTTTCCGCGGCAAATAAAGCGGGGCGCGAACTTTATTTTGAAGCGAGTGTTGGCGGCGGGATTCCGATTGTGAAGGCGATCCGGGAGGGATTCATCGGCAATCATCTGGAAGCGATCTACGCCATCATCAATGGAACCTCCAATTATATTTTGACTCAGATGGCGCAGGAAGGATCTGAGTTTCGTGAAGCGCTCCTGGAAGCGCAGAAGAGAGGGTACGCGGAGCGGAATCCCTCTCTGGATATCAACGGGAATGACGCGGCGCATAAGCTGGCGATTCTTTGCTGGCTCGCTTTCGGACGACCGATCCCATTGAAGCAGATTTACACCGAGGGGATTTCCCGCGTTACGGCTAATGATCTCCGGTACGCGCGCTCGCTCGGTTATTCGGTGAAACTTCTAGCCATTGGCAAGCAGGAAAAAGGAAAAATTGAGGCGCGGGTTCACCCGACGTTAATTCCAGAAGAGCATCTATTGGCTTCCGTCAAAGGGGTCTATAACGCGATCTATCTTCGGGGGGATATGGTGGGGAAATCGCTTCTCTACGGCCGTGGCGCCGGTCAGATGCCGACGGCAAGCGCCGTCCTGTCGGATCTGATGGATCTCGCCAGAAACGTTGCTCATGGCGTCCCTCAGAGAATGTCAGCGTCGTTATCGAGCGCGGCTTCACTGGGCGTCAAGCCGATGAGCGAAGTCCGTTCGCGCTATTACATACGGATTCTCGCGGAAGATAAACCCGGGGTTCTCGCTCAAGTGGCGCGGATTTTAGGAAAACATCAAATCAGCATCGCCAGTGTCATTCAACAGGAGAAAATTCATTCTCACCTGCTTCCGGTGGTGATGATGACCCATCAAGCGGTGGAGAAGGAGACGCGGGGAGCGATCCGCCAGATTGACCAGTTAAAAAGTATCCGGGGGAAAAGTCTTGTGATCCGTGTTGAGGAGGCAGATCTGTGAGCGGGAATGGCTGGCAAGGGATCATGGCGCAGTACCGGGATTTTCTGCCGGTGAATAGCCACACGCCAATCGTCACGTTAAATGAAGGGAATACTCCTCTTCTTTTTTCCAAAGAACTCAGTAAAAGAATCGGCGCCGGCGCGGAGGTCTATTTAAAATACGAAGGGACTAACCCGACGGGGTCGTTTAAAGACCGCGGGATGACCCTGGCCGTTTCAAAAGCAAAAGAGATCGGCTCCAAGACCATCATCTGCGCTTCGACTGGAAATACTTCCGCCGCGGCCGCCGCTTATGGAGCGAGGGCCGGAATCAAATGCGTTGTCTTAATCCCTAAAGGGGCGATCGCGATGGGGAAACTCGCTCAAGCGTTGATCCATGGCGCCACGGTTTTAGCGGTTGATGGAAATTTTGACGAGGCGCTGGGAATTGTCCGAGAAATTACTCAACGGTATCCGATGACTTTGGTTAATTCCCTCAATCCGTTCCGGATTGAAGGACAGAAGACGGGAGCTTTTGAGATTTGCGATCAACTGGAGGAAGCGCCGGATTTCCATTTGATGCCGGTCGGAAACGCCGGCAACATCACCGCTTATTGGAAAGGGTATAAGGAATACCGGAAGCGCGGGAAAACTAGAAATCTTCCGCGCATGTTAGGATTTCAAGCGGCGGGAGCGGCGCCGATTGTTCTCGGGAAGCCGGTTGAGCATCCCCAAACGATTGCCACGGCGATTCGCATCGGCAATCCGGCCAGCTGGAAGGGGGCTCTCGCGGCTCGGGATGAGTCAGAGGGTTTGATTGACTCGGTGACCGACGCCGAAATTATCGCGGCGTATCGCTTGGTTGCCGAGACGGACGGTCTTTTCGTGGAGCCGGCGTCGGCCGCTTCGATTGCAGGATTGCTCAAATTAGCGCGCAAGAAATATTTTACGAAGAATTCAAGGGGACCGGCTCGAATCGTGTGCGTGCTGACAGGACACGGGTTAAAGGACCCCGACCGGGCGATCCAAACGATTCCAAAACCCAAAGTGATTCGGCCAAAGATGGAAGCAGTGTTGAAGGCGATTCAATGAAATATGTCATCATCGTCGGTGATGGAATGGCGGATTATCCCCTGCCGGAATTAGAAGAGAAAACGCCGCTGGAAGTGGCGAAAACTCCCAACATGGACTGGCTTGCATCAAAAGGGGAGGTTGGGATGGCCCGCACCATCCCTCCCAAAATGACGCCGGCCAGTGACGTTGGAAATCTCTCCATTCTCGGTTACGATCCTCGAGAGTATTACTGCGGGCGCGCTCCCTTAGAAGCGGCGAATATGGGAATTGAATTAGCGCCGGATGAAGTCGCTTTCCGGTGCAATTTGATTACTGCCGATAAAGATATTTTAGTGGACTACAGCGCCGGGCATATCTCAAGCCAGGAAGCGAGGGTTTTGATTAATTCGCTGAACGAAGAGATGGGAAGAGAAGGGATCCGTTTTTACGCGGGGGTCAGTTACCGGCATTTGTTGATCTTAAAAGCCACAAAATATTCGGCAAAGACATTGGCGGCGATCGAGTGTACTCCTCCTCATGACCTGACCGGAAAAAATTTCCGGAAATCACTCCCCAAAGAGGAAGGGGCGGATCTACTGATAGAATTGATGGAGCAGGGGAGAAAAGTTCTCAAGGATCACGAGATCAACCGGGTCCGGGTGGATCTCGGAGAAAACCCGGCGACGATGATCTGGTTATGGGGACAGGGACAGGCGCCGCGAATCCCCTCGTTTAAAGAAAAATATGGTTTAACCGGTGGGGTGATTTCAGCGGTTGATTTGATTAACGGAATCGGGCGGATCATCGGTTTTGAAGTGATTAAAGTTCCCGGCGCGACAGGGTATTACGACACTAACTATGAAGGGAAGGCGGAGTACGCGTTGGAGGCCTTAAAGACAAAAGACTTGGTTTTGGTTCATATCGAAGCGCCCGATGAAGCCGGCCATAACGGCGATCTGCGAGAAAAGATGTCCGCGATCGAAAAAATCGACCGGTTAGTGATCGGCAAAATCATGGAAGGATTGAAGGGGGTGGAGCACCGGATCCTGGTGATGCCGGATCATCCGACGGCGGTGGCGCAGAAGACTCATACGGCGGATGAAGTTCCTTTTGTCATCGCGGGAACGGGTATTGTCTCCAATGGAGCTACTGTTTACAGCGAGGCGGCGGGCAAAGCGACAGGTTTGGTTTTAGAAGAAGGTTATCGGGTGATGGATCGGTTGGTTTCATGAAGAACTTGATCGTCCAAAAATATGGCGGCAGTTCAGTAGCCAACCCGGAGAGAATCAAAAACGTCGCCAAGAGAGTGGCACGGTATAAAGAAAAGGGCCATTCGCTGGTGGTGGTTGTTTCCGCGTTAGGAGACACCACCGATGAACTGCTGGATCTCGCGGGTCAGATTACGGAAAATCCGCAGGATCGTGAGTTGGACATGCTTTTGGCGACGGGAGAACAGATTTCAGTGGCGCTGCTGGCGATGGCGATTCATTCACTAGGCCATGAGGCCATTTCTTTCACCGGCGCTCAAGTGGGGATCGTTACCGATGCTTCTCATACAAAGGCGCGAATTCTTGATATCAATTCCAAACGGATTGAGGAGGAATTGACCAAAGATAAAATTGTCATTGTGGCCGGGTTTCAAGGGGTCACAATGAATCAAGATATTACAACACTAGGGCGGGGGGGGTCTGATTTGACAGCCGTTGCTCTGGCGAAAGCGCTGAAAGCGGTGGTGTGCGAAATCTACACCGATGTGGACGGTGTTTACACAACGGATCCGCGGATTGTTCCAAACGCCCGGAAGCTGGAACGGATTAGTTATGAAGAAATGCTGGAGATGGCGTCGCTCGGCTCGCAGGTGATGCAGGCGCGGTCCATCGAGGTCGCCAAAAAATTCAACATCCCGATCCATGTCCGCTCCAGTTTTCATGACCGGGAGGGGACGATCATTTCAGAGGAGGTCAGTTCCATGGAAGAGGTATTGGTCAGCGGGGTAAGTTTGAACAAAAAAGAAGCCAAAGTGACTGTGTGCGATGTACCGGACAAGCCGGGCGTTGCCGCCAAAATTTTCGGCGATGTGGCCAAAGCGGACGTCAACGTGGACATGATTGTTCAAAACGTCAGCCGGACAGGCCACACGGATATTTCTTTCACCGTTGACGGCGCTGAACTTAAGAAAGCGATCAAGGCGGTCGAGAAAGTCGCGCGAGGAGTCAAGGCCGGACAGGTGATCAGCGATGAGGATATCGCTAAAGTTTCGATTGTCGGAGTCGGGATGAGAAGCCACACCGGCGTCGCGGCAAAAATGTTTGAGGTGCTGGCTTCAAAGAAGATCAATATCGAAATGATCTCGACTTCAGAGATCAAGATCTCTATCTTGATCCGCAAATCAAATGCCGAAGAGGCGGTCAGGGCATTGCATGACGCGTTTGAATTGGGGAAAAATAAGAAATGAAAATTGTATTGTACGACACCACCTTACGCGACGGTACCCAGGGCGAAGGGATCTCTCTCTCCGTCAACGATAAGCTTCGTCTTGCCCAGCGGATGGACGAATTTGGCCTCCACTATATTGAGGGGGGATGGCCAGGGTCTAACCCAAAAGACGCGGAGTTTTTCCAGAAAGCCAAAAAACTCAAATTCAAAAATGCCAAACTCGCCGCTTTTGGGAGTACCCGCCGGGCCGATCTTTCTGCTGGCGAAGACCCAAACTTAAAAGCGCTTCTGAAAGCCGAAACCAAAACCGTCACGATCTTTGGCAAAAGCTGGGACCTTCACGTTGAGGAAGTGTTCAATATTCCGTTAGAAAAGAATTTGGAGATGATCCGTGATTCGGTACAGTTTCTTAAAAAAAATGGACGTGAAGTCATTTATGACGCCGAGCATTTCTTCGATGGGTATCGTCATAACGCGGGATACGCGTTATCCACCTTGAAAGCGGCTCAAGAGGCGGGGGCCGACGTGATTTGCCTGTGCGACACTAACGGCGGAATGATCACTGGCTGGATCACTGAAATTGTCGCTGACGTCAAACGGCATATCTCTAAACCGCTGGGGATCCATGTCCACAACGATTCTGACATGGCGGTCGCCAATTCGATCGCGGCTGTCGAGGCCGGCTGTTCTCAAGTGCAGGGAACCATCAACGGCGTCGGAGAACGGTGCGGCAACGCGAATCTTGTTTCAATCATCGCCAATTTGAAATTAAAACTAGGGGTTGATTGTTTGCCGGATGAAAAATTAAAACAATTAACGGAACTCTCTTATTTTGTCAGCGAGATCTGTAATCTGCGCCATCCCAACAGTCTTCCGTATGTGGGAGGGAGCGCGTTTGCCCACAAGGGGGGAGTTCATATTGACGCGGTGAGAAAAAACCCACTGACATATGAACATATCCATCCCGATAGAGTTGGCAATACCCGCCGTGTTTTGATCTCGGAATTGGCTGGGCGGACCAGCATCACGCTCAAAGCGAAAGAATTGAGTCTTGATCTCCAGAAGAAAGACCCAAAGACGCAAAAGATCCTCAATCTGATCCAAAAGCTGGAGAACGAGGGTTACCAGTTTGAGGCGGCGGAGGCCTCTTTTGAGCTTTTGGTCCGCAAGGCGGTTAAAAAATATAAGCCATTTTTTGAATTAAAAGGATTCCGAGTGGTCATTGATCGCAGCGGCGGCGAATTAACTTGCGAGGCTTCTATCAAAATCAAAGTGGACGGGGTCGAAGAACATACCGCCGCCGAAGGAGACGGGCCGGTCAACGCCCTCGATAAAGCGCTCCGCAAAGCGCTGGAGCGATTTTATCCTAGTTTATCGAAGATGCACCTCACCGATTTCAAAGTCCGCGTGCTGGATGAGAAAGCCGGCACCGCCGCCAAAGTCCGGGTGCTTATTCAATCACAGGATGAAAAGGACGCCTGGGGAACCGTCGGCGTTTCCGAAAACGTCATCGAAGCGAGCTGGCAGGCGCTGGTGGACAGCGTGGAGTATAAACTGCTGAAGGATCAAGTGGGTTAATACAAGCGTAACTCAAACAATTACATAGTTTTATAGTTTTCATTGGTAAGGAGGAGCAGGTAATATGCTATACTTATCCAGCAATGGATGAAGGGGGGATAGGAAAAGGGGTTATTTTGTGCAATTAAGATTACGTTTGCTTGTCTTAGTGTCATTGGCCCTCTATGATGAGAAAGGTTAAGAAGCCATGGGGTTTTCTGTTTGCCTGACTCCTTTCTTTCGTTTGATCTGCTGGGCTGTTTCATTTTTACTTCCGTGGAACCATACCGTAGGGCCCGAAAACTTCCATCCTCGTTCGCTGGCATCTCCTTCCAAGATCACCTATCAAACGTTTAAGGTTCCTGTTTCATCCCTTGAGGAAGCGCCCCAAAGCGGTAAGGTCCCTTTACTTTCCCTTTTACTAATGGCGGTTGCTGGCATTGACATCGCGAATCTTGATTTTGATCTAACAACGGGAGAGAAACTCGGTATCGCAATGGCGTTCGGCGCGGGACTCTGGTCTTTGGGGACAGGGAGGGTCCAAAGAGATTCCGGAATCCAACGAAGGTTAACTTCCGGAGAGCTCGACCAGATCCTGACAGGCCCGGAGGGAAAGAAAACGAAGTTAGATCAACGGCTCAATCGCGACGGGGAGAGCTCCCTTGCGCACCCTCCCTCGTTAAGCCAAAAGGTAGAACCGAATGAACGGCAAGCGGAGGTGAAGGCCACTCTGTGGCTTCGCCCGATCTGGGAACAGGAGTTGGATGGGATCTGGCAAAGGAAGTCCTCCATGCCTCTCCAGGTCCGGATGGCGCTGACGAGCCACCTGATCGATCGCCTTTTGCAAGCTCTCTGCCAAATCGCGCGTCAGCGATTCGGAGAAAAAGCGGATGGGATCTCTCTGGTAGCCCACGGCAGTTACGCTCGGGAGGAGTATGTTCCCGGGTCCGATTTTGACGCTAAGTTTCTCTTGGAGGATCCTGAAGAACAGGCGCCTGTGAGAACTTTTTTAATCAATGTCACTCAGGATGTCTTTGATAAAGTCATCGAAGAGTTTCCTCCGCCGGAAGGAATAGATTGGGAGAGTCCCGAAAAAGATGAGCACGAGCTTGCCAATTCCGCCCTGGAATCACGCTTTGTCGCAGGAAATGAACAGATCTGGAACCAGTGGCGTTCTCAGATCCTCTCTGATTTGGGAAATCACTGGCAGGGATATGTGCGGGCCGCTCGGACTCGATGGAATGAGCGATATAACGAACAGGGACGGCTGGACGGCTTGCACGTCAAAGAACCGGATCTGAAGAAAGGTTTAGGCGGACTGCGGGATATGCAGGCGGTTTGGCGGGCAGTTTTGGCGATTGCGGCGGGAGAGGGAATGGAGCCACGGAAACTCACCCGCTTGTCACCGCTCTCGGAGGAGACGGTCTGGCAAGGTTGGCGGGGAAATCCTGTGATGGATCCGGAGACATTAGACCAGGCACAGGAGGCTTACCTTTTTCTTTTACGCATACGGTCTTTATTAAGACAGATGCGTCCGGAAAAGCCGACTCAACTGGCTGTTTCTCAGTATGCGGAGGTCGCGCTCCGGCTCGGTTATCCAGGACAGTCTGAAGAAAGGACGGAGGCGTTCCTGAAGGATTTAAGGGAGGCACAGGAAGTTCTTTTTCACTTCGTTTATAAGGCGCTTCGCCGGGTATCGGATCAATTGGATCCTCCACGGGTTATTTTTGATGAGGGGGGAGAGGGTCCTGGAGGAGGAATTGAAGAGGCGAAGCGTTCCGGGATCTTGTTTACTTTCGAGAAAGGATGGTACCACGTTCCATCAGACCATGCCGAGAAAGTTCTAGCGAGAAGAGGTGAAAAACCCGGGACAGCGGCCATTTCAGGGGGCATTTTCGATCTGCTGCGTTATTTAGCCAGTCATCACCCCATGGTGACCACAGGCCATTTACTCGACGAGATCGAAGAGTCGGCCTCGTTTATTTCACGCTTCGGCTGGCGGAGATTGAGTTTCCAATTCGGCCGTTATCTTGGTGTTTCAGAAGGGTCCTTGGCGTACGGAGTGGAACGGCTCCGTTTCCTGCGGATTTCAAAACAGGCGGGCGATTTTCTGGACCGGCTTCTTCCCGGTTTTGCTCAACTGACTCACCGGCGTCATCTGGATCCTCCGCATCGTTTCACGCTGGATGTCCATACCCTTCGGGATTTTAATTTGGGCGAAGCCCTGTTGTTTAATCACCCTGAAATAGCGGGGCAATTGAATAAAGAGGCGATATTATTACAGAGCGGGTTATCTCCGGCATTAAGTTATATAAAAGAAAAAAAACTGATGCGGGCCCTGCGGCTGGTCCTGTTGCTGCATGAATTCAAAACAGAATCCTGGATAAAGACTAGTTATCGCGTCAATCTGGCTTTGCTTTCTCTGGGGATTTTACCGTTTGGGCGCGAGGCAAGATTAGTGAACTGGGTCATTCAGAACCAAGGGAGTTTGCTCGATCGAATTCGAAGAGGGCTGACCCCGGTTGAAATGGCGGAGTATCTCTCTCAAGAACTCCACGGGGATCCGGCCCTCTTCAGTCTTCTGATTGCTTTCACTCTCATTGATCAAGCGGTGCTTCAACCCGAACACCTTCCCCAGCGTCTGCGCGATTTTAGGGCTGTTTTAAGTCTCCGGCCGAAAGAGTTGGAAGATTCCAGAATCGTTGAACAACGGATCAGAGAGGGGCAGAAAAGATTGCATCGGACGGAATCCTCAGGACTCCTTGCATTTGAAATAAGTAATGACCTGATATGGGTATCAGTGCCTTCCGGGAAAAGGATCAACCCGGATGAAATAGAAGAATTGACCATTTTCACAAAAATCGAGAAAGACCATCCTGGAATCCTGGCGGCGTTTTCGCTGGCACTTGCCGCCTCCGGGCTGGATATCGAAAGACATGTAGTGGACAGAATTGGCTCGGATCCAAACATGCTCATTTTCGATCGGTTTGTCGTGAGGGCCAAATGGAATCTTGATCGTTCCTGGTCAGAGTTAGGCAAAGAACTGGAAACAAGTATAGAAAGACTAATGAACGGTAAGGAATCGGCCGGTCAACTGCTGAAGCGGCTCAATCCGGTCGACAAGATCAGCAAAAGCGATCGCATTCGCCTGAAGCTGGCCCAGGGCCAATTCTCCCGCTCCGAAATGGATATTCCTCCAAAAATATCCATCAAACCTCTTCAGGTGAGGGGGAAAAAGATGAGCTGGTTGAGAGTCCAGATGGGTGATTCTCTGGGGTTGTTGTACGTTCTCTCCGATGTTTTGGCCGCGAGAGGGATCAACATTGAACGCTCCACGGGAGACAGTGAGGGGGATGACCCGGCGATCGGGAGCCGGGTGGAAAAGAATTTCTATTTAACCAAGGATGGAAGACCACTGGATCAATTTGTCTCGAAAGAATTGAAAGATACCCTTCATCATCTGCTGGATCCGACCCCCATCGAACGCCAAAACTATCCTTTTCTGGAGCCCTGGATGTGGCAGGTGCCGGAACAGGCCCCAGAGGAGTTTTTGCCCCAATCGAACCGGGACAGAAGGCCGGGGAATCCCCATTCGAAGAAGATCCCTCGCCCCGATTCCGAAGAGGCCGCGGGATGGATCGAAAAAACACCGGCCGGATGGGTACGTTTTTATGACTCAAGCGGACGCTTGCGGCGGGAGGAACACCCTGGAGATCATCAATTCCATATTTACTATTATCGTGCGGAAGAAGCGGAATCTTACGATCAATTTCCGATGGGTAGGGAAATTCCTTTTGCCTATGGCAGGTTTGACCTGGGGACAGATCGGTTGGTTGATATTTTGTTAAGATATCAGAAAGTTGTTGACGAAAGAAAAAGATTTCTAAGAACGAATGGAATAGATGCCGAATCTCTAAAGCGGAAATTGGCCGATTTGATTCAAGAAGGAAAATACAGGACAGTGGAATTACTCATTGCGCATCTGGAGACAGTAGTGAATGAGTATCAGAATGCGTTGGAGACGGGGAAGTTTCAATCATTTGCTGAATTTGTTGAAGAGATAGCGGGGAAGGGATTGCAGAGAGGGATATCAACCCATTTAATGGACATTTATCTGGATCAATATCAAGGGTGGATGCGGGGCAACACCCAGGAAAGGCCAAAGTTTACGTTATACCGAAACCAGATGAATGGCATGTATGCAGAGATCGCCAAATCTCGAGTGGGGGGAGAACCGCTCTTTTTATCCTTTGATATAGAACGTCTTCCGGTGATGGAGATTCTTCCGGCCAGCATTCAGATAGAAGTACAGCCACGTGAGAATATTCCTGTCTCTCTCAATGCGCTGACACCGGAGAGCAAAAGAGAAGCAGTGCTTCGTTTAGGAATTAACCCGGTGAATTATGGCTATCTGGACAACGAATGGCACTCTGCCAAAAGAGAGAGTGAAAGAGAATTAATGGGGGCTTTATAAAATACCCGCTTAGGGACTTTGAACAGTACAATGTTGTCCCCCTCTTCAATGCATCGCCCTAAAATTCGTTATTTTGTTGACTCACGGAACCGACTGAATGCTTGGCGGGTGGATTCTCGGGGACGAATGGTCGGTCCCAAGCGTGTCTATGAAGGAGGGTGGGGAATTACAGGGGATCAACATTTAACCTACCGCTTGAAGGAGAAGGGAATCCCCGTTCAGGAACAGGAAGTTAATTTTTCCGGCAGGTGGTCGTTGACACCAGACCACCAGCTTCGGTTGACATTAGATAGGAAAGAAACAGGCCGCGTCGGTGATGAATTGAGTTTAGCCGGGGCGATTGTCATTGCCGAGAAGGATGAAATCGGATTCGCCGTGACAACCAAGAATGAGGACGGCATTTCTAAGACGCGTGTATTACGACTCTCAGGAAAATGGCGGGCGGATGAGAAAAATCGCCTTCTCTTTGGGGTGGAGCGAGCCAATGGCAAACACGATCCGCTGGTTTTCCAAGGAGCTTGGGAGATCGGAAAATATCATGAAATCATCTACCGCTATGAAACACGGGAGGGTGTCAAGGGCAAAAGGGTTCAACAGAGTTTTGCTTTGCTGGGCCGATGGGAAATCACGGACCGCCGCCATTTGGTTTATCGTTTAGACAAAAGAGGGAAATCCATCCTGCAGTTTCGCGTTTCTATCGAAACTCCAACATTGCGGGCGAAGAAAGGCGAGATCCGGTTTCAACTGGGAGCCGGCAGGACTTTCTCCAGGAAAACCGATAGAGATCCAATTGTTCTCTTTGGTAAATGGAAACTGAGTCGTAATCTTTCAGTTGGTTTTGAAATCGAATATGAAAACGGCCGCCGGCAAACGATACAATTTGACACGGATTATCATTTGAATTCCGATAAGAGCGTGAGTTTTTCCTTAAAAGATACCGAAGGAGAAAAATTAGGCCTCGCCGTGACTTTTACCAAAGATTTGCTGGCCAAATCAGGGCAGGCTTTCTTACGCCTGCGGCGGCATGGCAAAGAGGCCGCAGTCGAAGGAGGAATCAGCATCCCGTTCTAAAAAATGGGGGCAGCCCCCATTTTTGGTAATTTGTCCAAGGATATGTTATGATTGAAGCAAGGAGAACAAAAAATGCACCGCCTGAAACAAGTAAAGGCGTACGATCTAACGAAGTTAGGCCGTTATCGGGGTAAGTGGGTTGCTCTCTCTCCTAAGAGGGGAAACGTGGTGGGGAGTGGTATCACACCAGGGCAGGCTGTTCGGCAGGCCCAAAAGCGAGGGGTGGAAAACCCTGTCCTCGTCGGTTCGCCAAAGAGTTCCGGCGCTTATATCTTGGCATGGCTCGGCTGAAGGTTTCTTATACACCTTGGCGCCTCAGAGCCACTCAAGAAATCATTTACAGACCCTCCCTAGTTGTTGAACTTCAAACACCTCAAATGCTATTGCGTATTCTTTCTATCGTGGATTCTGGCGCTGACTATTGTCTTTTCCCGGCTTCAGTTGGGACGTTTCTCGGTTTAGAAATTAGCAAAGGACATTTGCGCCAGTTTACAGGCGTTGGAGGAATAGAACAACCATCCTACTTTCATAAGGTAAGCCTTTCTATCTCTGATGGTCCTCAGTTTATAGATTCAGTTGGTTTTTCAGAAGGACTTGATTCCTTGGGATGCGGTATTTTGGGACAGGAAGGATTCTTCGACCGGTTTGAAGTTCGATTCAACCGCAAAGGGCGTTTCTTTACTCTGCATTGGTAAAAGTTATGACAGAATTGCCTAAAGTTTATTATCCTAACGAAGTCGAAGAAAAGTGGTACCGTATTTGGGAAGAACAAGGTTATTTCCACGCTAAGCAAAATCCTCAAAAGAAACCGTACAGCATTGTTATTCCACCCCCCAACGTCACCGGCATTCTCCACATGGGGCACGCGCTCAATAACACTATTCAGGATATTCTGATTCGCTGGAAGCGGATGCAGGGGTATGAAACCCTCTGGATGCCGGGGACCGATCACGCGGGGATCGCGACTCAAAATGTCGTTGAGAAAGCGCTCGCCAAAGAAGGAAAGCGCCGGCAAGATTTAGGACGTGAGGCGTTTGTCCAGCGGGTTTGGAAATGGAAAGAAGAATACGGTTCAACCATTATCCGCCAATTAAAACGGCTCGGGGCTTCCTGTGATTGGGAACGAACTCGTTTTACCATGGATGAAGGGCTCTCCCATGCGGTCCAAGAAGTCTTCATCCGTCTTTATCATAAAGGACTCATTTATCGCGGAAATTACATCATCAACTGGTGCCCTCGCTGCCAGACGGCCTTGAGCGATGAAGAGGCGGTGTATCAGGAGATAGAGGGGCGGTTGTACCACATAAAATATCCGCTGAAAGTGGAAAGTGGAAAGTGGGAAGTGGGAGAAAACTATGTTGTTGTTGCGACGACCCGCCCCGAGACTCTCTTAGGTGACGTCGCCGTTGCGGTGAATTCGAAAGATGAACGATTCCGGCATCTAAAGGGGGCGACCTTAATCCTCCCTATCTTGGGACGAGAATTGAAGGTTATCGAAGACGATTTCGTGGATCCCGCGTTTGGAACCGGGGCGGTGAAAGTCACGCCGGCGCACGATCCTAACGACTTTGCGATGGCGCAGCGGCATGGATTAGAACCGATCAATGTGATGCATCCCGATGGGCGAATGAATGAGAACGCCGGCTCTCGGTATAGCGGTAAAGATCGGTTTGAGTGCCGCAAAGAGATTGTGGAACAACTTGAACAAGAAGGATTGCTGGAAAAAATAGAAAAGCACCAGCATGCTGTTGGGCATTGTTATCGTTGCCATACTATTGTCGAACCACGCCTCTCACTTCAGTGGTTTGTCAGGATGAAACCACTCGCTCAACCGGCGATCCAGGTCGTTAAAAAAGGAAAACTAAAATTCTATCCGGAACGATGGACAAAGGTTTACCTGCAGTGGCTGGAAAATGTTCGCGACTGGTGCATCTCGCGGCAGATTTGGTGGGGGCATCGGATTCCTGTGTGGTATTGCAACGGGGACTGTCCCCCCGCCAGAGGCGGGCAGGCGAAGGGGACTGTCCCCGAAAGTGGAAAGTGGAAAGTGTCCGCCGAAGGCGGATCCGCCTCCGGCGGAGAAAATGGGAAGGGCATCAATGTTCCCACCAAAGCAGGAGAAATTCCCCAAAAGTGCAAAGATTGTGGGTCTGCGAACCTAGTTCAAGACGAGGATGTTCTCGACACCTGGTTTTCTTCATGGCTGTGGCCGTTTTCGACGATGGGGTGGGGAGGGGACTGTCCCCCCGCCAGAGGCGGGCAGGCGAAGGGGACTGTCCCCGAAAGTGTTCTGAGCTATTTCTACCCCACCAATACCCTTGTTACCGCGCCGGAGATACTCTTCTTCTGGGTGGCGAGAATGGTGATGGCGGGATTCGAGTTTATGGGAGAGAGTCCGTTTTCGGATGTTTATCTGCATGGGACGGTTCGTGATATTACCGGTAAAAAGATGTCCAAATCGCTCGGCAATATCATTGATCCTCTGGATGTCATTGACCATGTCGGCGCGGACGCGCTGAGGTTCAGTTTAATGTCCATGGCGTCGCAGGGGACAGACATCTATCTCTCAGAACAGAAATTCGACATCGGACGAAATTTTGGTAATAAAATCTGGAACGCGGCAAGGTTTATTCTGATGAATCTAGAGGAAATTGGGGACAGTCCCCAAAAAACGGGGACAGTCCCCAATTTCCCTCCCAGCTCCCAGCTCCCAGCTCCTAGTTCTCTCCCCGACCGCTGGATCCTCAGCCGCTTAAACCACACCATTGCCGATGTCACAAAGTCCTTTGAAGAATATCAATTCAACGAGGCCAGCCGCTTGATTTACGAATTTTTCTGGAGCGATTTCTGCGACTGGTATATTGAGATTTCAAAATTAAGAATCAAAGAAGAGGCAGTTCAGAAAATTTTGATCACGGTCCTAGAGACGACACTGCGTTTGCTCCACCCGATCATGCCGTTTGTTACGGAGGAGATCTGGCAGAGACTTCGGGGACTGTCCCCCCGCCAGAGGCGGGCAGGCGAAGGGGACTGTCCCCGAAGTGACTCGATTATGCTGGCGGAGTGGCCGAAGGTTGACCAAGGGCTCATTGATCTACAGGCGGAAAAAGAAATGGCACTTTTAATGGAGACGGTCACGGCGCTTCGGAATCTGCGGACTGAGTTGAATATCGCTGTAGATAAAGCACCAAAAGCGCTGATCGTGACGGAATCTAAAGAAGAATTAAAAATCGCCCAGAATTATCAAGAGATGATCCGGAGATTTTCCAACGTTAGCGAAATTTCTTTCAATCCTAAAGAAAAACCAACCAGACAAGTGGCAATGGCGGTGGTGAGCCAACTTCAGGTTTATCTTTCTTTGGAAGGAATGATTGATCTGGATGCCGAGAAGCGAAGACTGAATAAACAGATCGAGTCACTGGAGAAAGAGATCAACGCTGTAACGGGTCGTTTAGCCAATCAATCTTTCATTGAAAAAGCTCCCCAGGAAGTGGTCGAGGGAGAAAAAGAAAAACAAAGACTGCTTCAAGAAAAAGGGGAACGACTAAAAGGCCATTTGGCACGGTTGTAATCACTATGAACATCCCTCAGCACCCACAGGTTCAGCGACTCATTAAGACAGCACTCAAGGAAGATATCGGGACAGGGGATGTTACGACTCAGACCATCATTCCTTCCTCGAAAAAGATCCAAGCGCTGATTACTGTTCAAGAGCCGGCTGTTGTCGCTGGAAGCGAAGTCGCTGTCGCTGTTTTTCGCACGCTCGATCCAAAAATTCAAGTTCGCGTTTATGTGGAAGATGGGAAGAAGGTTAAGGTGGGGGAGCGTGTTCTCCAGTTAAAAGGGAAAGCCGGCGCCATCCTTTCCGGCGAGCGGGTGGCGCTTAATTTTCTTTCTCGTCTTTCCGGCATTGCCACGTTGACCCGTCAATTTGTCGAAAAAATCCAGCCGTTTCAGACCCAGATTTTAGATACCCGTAAAACAACCCCAGGTTGGAGAATTCTTGAAAAATACGCGGTGCGCATTGGCGGGGGAAATAATCATCGACAAGGATTATTTGATCAAATTTTGATCAAGGATAATCATCTGGATATCCTTCAAAGGAGTAGAAAATGGAAGGGAAACCGGAAAAAGTTTTGGGACCAGCTCTTTCGAGAAATTCGCGCCAAGAATAAAAAGAATCTTGTGATCGAAACTGAAGTGCATACTCTGCAGGATCTTCCTTATGTGCTTGCCAATCACCCTGACTGGATTTTAGTGGACAATTTCACTCCCTCACAGGTCAAGAAAGCAGTCACCTTGCGCCACCAAATCGCCCCTGATGTCCTGGTGGAGGCCTCCGGCGGCATCACTCTGGAAAACGCCCGTCAATACGCCCAAACCGGCGTGGATGCTCTAGCGATCGGCCGCTTAACTCATTCGGCGACAGGAATTAACTTCTCACTGGAAATTACCTAATTAGACAATCGTACCCGCCATAAAGAAAATTTTACCTTTGGTGCAAGAATTTCCTCTCCGGCCGCGTCTATTAGTATAGAAACCATTTGACAGAACTCAAATGGTCACTATACTAACAAGGAGAGATAGTTATGGACCGCTTTGAAATCCTCTTAGAAGAGATCAGGAGCCAGCTTAAGCTTGTCTGCGAAGCTCAACAGGCCTCCGTTGAACGAGACGCAAAGCTAGATGCCAAAATGGATAGAATGCATAAGGAGTTCTATCAATTTGTCAGCAATGTCCATGCCGAGTTAAGCGGACGAATCGACGGCCTAAGTGGTCGAGTCGACGACCTGAGTAGTCGAGTCGACAGCCTGAGTAATCAAGTCAACGGTCTCAGCGGCCAAGTTAACAGCATTAGCGGCCAGGTCAATGAAGTAAAAGAAATCCTGATCGCCCACGATCGGCGGATCGGCACGCTAGAGCATACCTAACCCCCTATGAGTGGTTTTCAGCTTGTCTCTTCTTTTCAACCCGCAGGAGACCAGCCCAAGGCAATCGAACGGCTCAGCCGGCGTATTCTAGAAGGAGAGAAGCATCAGACTCTTTTAGGCGTCACTGGTTCCGGCAAGACGTTTACGATGGCTCACGTCATCGCTAAGGTGAACCGTCCGACGCTGGTGATTTCTCCGAACAAAACACTGGCCGCTCAGCTCTATTCCGAGTTTAAAGAATTTTTCCCACATAACGCCGTTGAATATTTTGTCAGCTACTATGATTATTACCAGCCGGAGGCCTATATCCCGACGACCGATATTTATATTGAAAAAGATTCCGCGGTCAATGATGATCTGGACCGGTTGCGCCTCGCGGCGACCAGTGCTTTGCTGGCTAGACGGGATGTGATTATTGTGGCGAGTGTTTCCTGCATCTATAATTTGGGATCGCCGCAAGAATATAAAGAATTACTGGTTTTCTTGGAAGTGGGACAAGAAACTCCCCGTAAGGAAATTCTGCGCCAGCTGGTGACAAACCGGTACGACCGCAACGACACCGATTTCCATCGGGGAACTTTTCGCGTGCGGGGAGAAGTGGTCGAAATCTATCCGGCTTATGAAGAAAAAGCGCTCCGTCTGCAGTTTGATGGGGACCGGATTTCAAAAATCGAAGAGATACATCCACTGACCGGCGAAACAACCCACCCTTTAGAAAAGATAGCGATCTATCCGGCGACCCACTTTGCCACTTCGCGGGATCGAGTTGAAGAGGCGTTGGGCCGGATTGAAGCTGAGTTGATCGCGCGGGTCAAAGAGCTGATGTCGCGGGGGAAATTATTGGAAGCCCAGCGTCTGGAACAGAGGACTCGTTACGATATGGAGATGCTCAAAGAAATCGGTTATTGCCACGGTGTTGAGAATTACTCGCTTCATTTGGGGGGCCGCCCAACAGGGTCGCGCCCTTATTGTCTGATGGACTATTTCCCGGAGGATTTCTTGCTGTTCATTGATGAATCCCATGTCACAGTTCCACAGATCGGCGGGATGTATGAAGGGGATCGTTCTCGGAAAACGACACTGGTCGAATACGGTTTTCGCCTTCCTTCGGCGCTCGACAACCGGCCGCTGAAGTTTCAGGAGTTTGAATCGCTGGTAAAACAGGTCATTTTTGTCTCCGCGACGCCGAGGCCGCATGAGTTGGAAAAATCCAAAGGGGAGATCGTGGAGCAGATTATCCGGCCGACCGGCCTGGTGGATCCGGAGATTCAAGTCCGGCCGATCGAGGGGCAGATTGACGATCTGATTAAGGAAATCCGCCAGCGCGCCGCCAGAAAAGAGAGAATCCTGGTGACAACGCTGACCAAAAGAATGTCCGAAGATTTATGCCGCTACCTGCAGGATTTAAAATTGCGCGTCAAATATCTTCATTCCGAGATTGACGCCATCGCGCGGGTTCAGATTTTGCGCGACCTTCGGCTGGGGAAATTTGACTGCCTTGTGGGGATTAATTTGTTGAGAGAGGGGTTGGATCTGCCGGAGGTTTCTCTGGTGGCGGTGCTGGACGCGGATAAAGAGGGATTCCTTCGCTCTGAAACCTCGCTGATCCAAACATCCGGGCGGGCCGCGAGAAATCTGAACGGTTTGGTGATCTTCTACGCGGATCAGATGACCGGTTCGATGCGGAGGGCGATGAACGAGGCGGACCGCCGGCGCAAGATTCAATTAGAGTATAATAAAGAACACGGTATCACGCCTCGCGGGATTGAAAAGGCCATTCGTGAGGGATTAGTCGCGGAGAAGAAAGCCGAAGAAGTGGTTGTCTCCGCGGCCAGAGAATCCATTGAGGAATATGAAGTTCGCACGGTTATCAGCGATCTCCAGCGGGAGATGGAACTAGCCGCGCGTAATCTGCAGTTTGAACGAGCGGCGTATTTCAGGGATCAGATAAAAAAAATAAAACAATGACCGAAGACCAATTATTAGATCTATTGCGCCGGTGCCAGCACGATTTCCTCTCCGGCGGCGAGATGAGCCACAAACTGGGGATTTCGCGCACGACGATCTGGAAACATATCGAACATTTGCGCAAACTCGGCTATGAGATCGAAGCCCAGCCGCACCACGGTTATCGGCTTGTCTCTATCCCGGACCGGCTCATCCCTGAGGAGATTCGCTTTGGCTTGAATACACGATGGATGGGACAAAAGATTGTTTCCTATGAAGAGACTGGTTCGACTAATGATGTGGCCACGAAATTAGCGGCCCAAGGAATGCCTGAAGGCACAGTTATTTTTGCCGAGTCTCAATCGAAGGGGAGGGGGCGCTTGGGGCGTTCATGGATTTCCCCAAAAGGGAAAAGCATTTTGACGTCGGTGATCTTTCGTCCGAAACTGCTTCCAAGCCAGGCTTCTCAGATCACTTTGATGAGCGCGGTCGCCGTCGCCAAAGCGATCGAAAAACAGACCGGATTGTCGCCTCAGATCAAATGGCCCAACGACGTTCTCATTGAAGGGAAGAAAGTCTCCGGTATTCTAACAGAGATGCAGGCGGAGACTGATCAAATTCGGTTTTTGGTTGTTGGCATTGGGATCAATGTGACAGTACCCGAAGAGTCATTACCTGAAAATGCTGCCTCTATTCATTATAAAGGTGCTGGGGGGACTGTCACAAGGATTTCGCTGGCTCAAGAACTCTTGCGCCAGCTCGAGGCGGGATATGATTTAATTCATGAGGGAGAGTGGGAGAATATTCACCAGCAGTGGCAGGAACGATCCATTCTGACGGGAAAACATGTGAATGTCCGTTGCATGGAACGCCAGATTGAGGGAACTGTCACCGGGCTGGACCCGGATGGTTCGCTCCTGATTCGGCTCGATCATGGATTGACGGAGCGGGTCGTGGCGGGAGATGTGGTGGCGGTTCGTTAAGACGGAAAGTGGAGGGTGGAAAGTGGATAGTGGGAAAGACAAAAAATTAATCTTGGCGGTAGATATTGGGAACACAACAGTTGCTGTCGGAATTTTTAGAAAAAATGGGAAGCTTTTATCTCAAACAAAGTTTCTTACTCATTCTTTTCATGCCACAACGGAATGGAAGAAAGCCTTTAATCAATGGTTAAAAAATAGGAAAGTGGATGCTAACACCATTGAGTCAGCCATTCTTTGCAGCGTCGTCCCTAACGTACTCCCGTTAATTAAAGCGGCTCTTGACGGTCTATTGAGAGTCCACCTACCACCTACCACCTACCACTTACCACGAATCATTGTTGTTGGCCGTGACATTAAAGTTCCAATAGTCAATCGCTACAAGAATCCTAAACAAGTGGGGCAGGATCGTCTGGTCAATGCCTATAGCGGCTACGTTCAGTATGGGGGACCTTTGATTATTGTGGATTTTGGCACGGCCGTGACCTTTGATGTGGTGTCCAAAAAAGGAGAGTATCTGGGAGGACTCATTACTCCAGGGCTGGAAATAGCTTGTCAGGCGTTGAGCGAAAAGACAGCTCTCCTGCCTAAAATTAAGGTGAAAGCGCCAAAGAGAATCATCGGTAAGACAACTCAAGAGAGTATCCAAAGTGGGCTTTTCTACGGTTGGGGAGCGCTGACTGAGGGAGTCGTTGCCCATCTCCAAAAAGAGCTAGGACTCGCTCAAGTCATCCTTACCGGAGGCCAGAGCAAAGCAATGAGCCCTTTTATCAGAATGGGTCATCTCGTTTGCCCTGATCTTACCCTGCAGGGGCTCTATCTATTATTTAGAACAAAATAGCCATAAAAATTTCTCTTGACAAACCCTGGCTTGGATTTATAATGAAAGCAAGTTGAGATTTGGCACTCACTAAATAAGAGTGCTAACAAAACTGCAAGGTTACTTCGATCAAGTAAACCTGTAAATCTCTAACATACTGAAAAGTAATAAGAAAGATAAGGAGGATGAATATGGCCATTCAGCCATTAGGGGATAGAATTCTCATCAAGGCGCTTGAAGCCGAAGCCAAGACTAAAGGAGGGTTAGTCCTTCCGGATACGGCGAAAGAAAAGCCGCAAGAAGGAGAAGTGATCGCGGTAGGGCAGGGAAAGCTCTTGGAAGACGGAGCGATTAAACCTTTGGAAGTGAAAAAAGGGGACAAGGTTCTGTATGGCAAATATGCCGGCACGGAGATCAAATTAAAGGAAAAAAACGAACCGTATCTGATTCTGCGCGAAGATGAAATCTTAGCGATATTGAAATAACAAATTAATCTAAAGGAGGAAAAGAGCAATGGCAAAGCAAATTATTTACTCAGATGACGCCCGCAGGGCGATTCTGCGAGGTGTTGACAAACTGGCAAACGCCGTCAGGGTGACGCTGGGGCCTAAGGGAAGAAATGTGGTGCTGGACAAGAAATTTGGTTCACCGACTATTACCAAGGACGGTGTTACTGTGGCGAAAGAGATTGAGTTGGAAGACCCGTTTGAAAATATGGGGGCGGAAATGGTGAAGGAAGTCGCTTCTAAAACCAGCGATTCCGCGGGCGATGGAACCACCACCGCGACGGTGTTGGCTCAAGCGATTTTCCGCGAGGGTTTGAAGAACGTCACCGCCGGCGCCAATCCGATGGAACTAAAACATGGGATTGAGAAAGCGGTGGAAGCCGTTGTTGAAAAACTCAAAAAACTCTCCAAAAAGGTCCAGGATAAAAAAGAGACCCAGCAGGTAGCGATGATCGCCGCGAACGCGGATATCGAAATCGGCAATTTTATTGCCGACGCGATGGAGAAGGTCGGCAAAGACGGAGTCATTACGGTGGAAGAAGCCAAGTCAACCGTGACCTCCCTGGATGTCGTGGAAGGAATGCAGTTTGATCAGGGGTATCTCTCTCCTTACTTTGTGACGGATGCCGAGAGAATGACCGTGGTTCTTGAGGATCCGTTCATTCTGATCCATGAGAAGAAGATTTCCTCAATGAAAGATCTCCTGCCGATTCTGGAGAAAATCGCCAAGACCGGCAAGCCGATTTTAATCATTGCCGAGGATGTCGAAGGAGAAGCGCTGGCAACTTTAGTTGTCAATAAACTCCGCGGAACTCTGCAGGCCTGTACTGTCAAGGCTCCGGGTTATGGCGACCGGCGCAAAGCAATGTTAGACGATATCGCGGTTCTCACCAAAGGGAAAGCGATCACGGAGGATCTTGGGATCAAACTGGAGAACGTGATGCTGGAGGATTTGGGACGCGCTAAAAAGGTAACCGTTGACAAGGATAATACCACGATCATTGAAGGGGCTGGAAAAACGGCCGACATCAACGGCCGGATTGCTCAGATCAAGCGTCAGATCGAAGAGAACGATTCCGACTATGATCGCGAGAAACTTCAGGAGCGCTTGGCGAAACTCGCCGGCGGCGTGGCTGTCATTCACGTTGGAGCCGCTACTGAGACCGAGATGAAAGAAAAGAAAGCGCGGGTTGAAGACGCCCTGCACGCGACAAGAGCCGCGGTTGAAGAGGGAATTGTTGCCGGAGGGGGTGTTGCCCTGATTCGATGCCTTGACGCTCTTGACAGCCTTAAAGCGAAGGGGGACGAGGCAATCGGTGTGGATATTATCCGTAGAGCTATTGAGGAACCGGCCCGTCAAATCGCGCAGAATGCCGGACTAGAAGGGTCCGTCGTTGTCGCGCGGCTCAAGGAAGAGAAGAATAACGTCGGATTCAACGCGGCGAATGAGAAGTTTGAGGATATGATTGACGCCGGGGTGATTGACCCGACCAAGGTGACTCGAACCGCTCTTCAAAACGCGGCCAGCATCGCGTCACTGCTGTTGACGACTGAAGCATTGATCGCGGACATTCCTGAGAAAGAAAAAGAAGCCATGGCGATGCCTCCAGGCGGCGGCATGGGCGGGATGGGAGGAATGTATTAACCATGAGACTTCAACCATTATCTGACAAAGTGATCGTTGAAGTTCTGACGACGGAAGAGAAGACCTCGAGCGGACTTTATCTGCCGGATACCGCGAGGGAGAAACCACAGGAGGCGAAGGTCATTGCCGTCGGAAAAGGGAAGACCTTGCCGAACGGAAAAACCGTGGCTCCGACCGTTAAGACGGGAGACAAAGTGGTTTTCGCGAAATACTCCGGCAGTGAGGTCAAGGTGGATGACAAAGAGTTCCTGATCATGGACCAGGATGACCTGCTCGCAGTGATTGGGTAATGTGTAGGGGCGACGCATGCGTCGCCCCTACGTTTCCCATTATTCGTCATTCCCTTTCTTCTGATACGCCTCAAGCACCGTTTCGGTCATATGGTTCTTAAAGCCGTCATCTAAAAGCTGTACTTGATCATACCATTTTCCATCCTTTCCCCGCTCTTGCGGCATACTGACAAAAATTCCTTTGTTTCCCTCAACCACGCGTATCCCCTTAATTAATAGTAGGGGCGAATGGTCATTCGCCCCTACACCGACGGAGACATTCACAAAAGCTTTTAAATGGCCCTCTCCCTCGAAACGGTGAATGCGGTTGACTTGCAGTTTGAGATCTTCCATGGTGTTCATGATTCCTCCTTGTTGTGTAGGGGCAACCCCCTGTGGTTGCCCTGATTTAGGGCAGGCACGGGGGCCTGCCCCTACACATACAGACGTACCCAACCCGCATTTTCTTGCAATTCTTTTGGATTTTTTTTGGTATAATGCTTGTGCTTGTAACATCTTTTTATTATTACACTAAAGGGGGTTCCTATGGCAGTCATGACCTACGATCTCAAGGCGATCAACGAAAAGGTTCGACAGGAATCGGTTTTTATTCAGTCTTTGATGGCTGAGGTGGGGAAGGTGATCGTTGGACAACGTTACATGGTCGAACGGTTACTGATCGGAATCCTGGGGAATGGGCATGTTTTACTAGAGGGGGTTCCTGGACTTGCCAAGACGATGGCGGTCAAGACATTGGCTTCCTGCGTGAAAGCTTCCTTCCACAGGATTCAGTTTACCCCTGATCTTCTCCCCGCGGACGTGATCGGAACACTGATCTATAATCCCAAAGAAGGGAATTTTGTCATTAAGAAGGGGCCGATTTTTGCTAATATTATTCTGGCCGATGAAATTAACCGGGCTCCCGCCAAGGTCCAGAGCGCGCTATTGGAGGCAATGCAGGAACACCAGGTAACGATCGGTGAAAATACCTATCCTCTGGAAGAGCCATTTCTCGTTCTCGCCACTCAGAATCCGATTGAGCAGGAAGGGACTTACCCGTTGCCGGAGGCGCAGGTGGACCGGTTCATGTTAAAGTTGAAAATCAGTTATCCGGATAAGGGGGAAGAAAAGCAGATCATGGACCGGATGACCGCGGTTGAAACACCCAAGGCCCAGACGGTGGTTTCCCCTAAGGAAATTCTCCAGGCGCGCAAGGTGATCCATGAGATTTATATGGATGAGAAAGTAAAAGATTACATTATTAACCTTGTGATGGCGACCCGAAAACCTGAGGAATATAAAATCGACGCCAAAGGATTGATCGCCTATGGGGCTTCACCGCGGGCGACGATCTTTCTTAACATCGCGGCGAGAACCCACGCTTTCTTACGAGGCAGAGGATATGTGACGCCGGAAGACGTCAAAGCGATTGGAATGGATGTGTTCCGTCACCGGATTATTGTCACTTATGAAGCGGAGGCGGAGGATTTGACGAGTGAAGATATTATCAAGAGGGTGTTTGATGGAGTAGAAGTGCCGTAACCCATGCTTCCCAAAGAAATCCTCAAGAAAGTCCGCGAAATCGAAATTCGCACCAACCGTCTGGTGAATGAAGTATTTGCCGGCGAATACGAGAGCGTTTTTAAAGGACGGGGAATTGAGTTCGCGGAGGTGCGCGAATACGCCCCTGGCGACGACGTTCGCACGATTGACTGGAACGTCACAGCCCGGTTCGGCAAGCCGTTCGTGAAGCAGTTTATGGAAGAGCGGGAATTGACGGTCATGCTACTGGTTGATTTGAGCGGATCAGAGGATTTCGGCTCGGCAACGCTGGTGAAACGTGAAATCGTCGCGGAGGTTGCCGCTCTGCTCGCTTTCAGCGCTATCGTCAACAATGACAAGGTTGGCTATATCGCTTTCAGCGATCAGGTTGAAAAGTTTATCCCTCCCAAGAAGGGGCGCCGTCACGTCCTGCGGGTCATCCGGGAAATCCTCTATTCCAGGGCGGTTAAAAGAGGGACCAGCATTAAGACAGCGCTGGAATATCTGGGCCAGGTATTGGCTAAAAGAAGTGTCGTCTTCTTAATCTCCGACTTTTGGGATCAGGGGTATGAACAGATTTTACGTGTTGCCCAGAAGCGGCACGACGTTATCGCTATACAAATTTTAGACCCGCGAGAACGGGAGATCCCTAATGTTGGGTTTATTGAATTGAGCGATCCGGAAACCGGCGAACAGATGCTCATTGATACGGTGGATCGGGGGTATCGCCAGCAGATAGCCAAACGAGTCCAGACAATGATTGGAGAGCGGGAGCGTTTTTTTCAGTCCATTCGAATGGACGCTATTCAACTTCAGACGGACAAACCGTATCTGGAACCGCTGATTCATTTTTTTGAAAGAAGAGCCAAACGATTTCGATGAGCATTTTAGGAATTGACGTCGGCACAAAACGGATAGGAGTCGCGGTCAGTGATGAGCTCAATTTAATGGCGCATCCGGTCGGAACGATCGCCGCTGAGCCGAAAGATTCTTTATTGAGCCGGTTAGAAGAGATCGTCAAAGAAAAACAGGCCCGGGAGATCGTTGTCGGGATGCCGGTGAACATGAATGGAACTCGCGGCCCGAAAGCGGAGCAAGCGGCTGAATTTATCGCATGGCTTGAACAGCGCCTGCGTCTGCCGGTGCATTCCTGGGATGAACGGCTGACAACCGTGCAGGGGACAAAAATGTTGATTGACCGGAATTTTTCCAGAAAAGAGAGACGAGGGGTCATTGATTCGCTGGCGGCCCAGATTCTTTTGCAAAGTTACTTGGACAACAAACGACTATGAATCCTTCTATTGTGGTGGCGCCGAGCCTCTTATCCGCTGACTTCACTCAGTTATCCGAAGAGATCGCCCGGATGCAGGAGGCAGGGGCGGATTGGCTGCACGTGGACGTGATGGATGGGCATTTCGTTCCCAACCTGACTCTGGGGCCGTTTATCGTGGAGGCGATCCGAAAAAAAAGCCGTCTTCCTTTAGACGTCCACCTGATGATTGAAAACCCGTTGAAGTATGTCGAATCGTTCCAGAACGCCGGGGCGGATTCGATGACGGTGCATATCGAAGCTTGCGAGAAGGAAGTGGAAAAAGTCATTGAAAAAGTCCGGTCGCTCAAGCGGAAAATAGGGGTTGCCTACCGCCCCAAAACACCGCTCCCTTCTTCGATCGGGAATTCCTATATACAAAAAGTGGACATGGTTCTTTTGATGACGGTGGAACCCGGTTTCGCGGGGCAGGCGTTTATCCCCGAAGTGATCCCAAAAATTAGAAAACTCCGGAGTGAGTACGAAGGGAATATCGAAGTTGACGGGGGAATTACCGGTGAGACGGCGAAGGAAGCCGTCAAGGCGGGGGCTAATATTTTAGTATCGGGGACTTATCTTTTTAAATCAAAAAATCCAAAAGAAGCGGTTTCTTTGCTGAGAAGAGGGGGTTGTCGATGATTCGATTTGGGACAGATGGTTGGCGCGCGGTCATCTCAGATCAGTTTACTTTTGAAAACGTCCGCAAAGTCGCTCAGGCAATCGCTGATTACTATAATCAGTTTCCACAAGAGACTCCTTCAAAAACCATCGCTTTGGGATACGATACCCGGTTTCTCTCGGATCAATATGCTAAGTGTATCGGTGAAATTCTGGCCGCTAACGGTTTTGAGGTGCTCTTCGCGGAAACTTTTGTCCCGACTCCCTCCGTGAGCATTCAAATCGTCAAGAAAAAACTCCTGGCGGGAGTCATGGTGACCGCCAGCCATAATCCACCCGAATATAACGGGATTAAGATCAAAGGAAGTTTCGGCGGGCCGGTTGATGCTGAAGTCACCGGCCAGATTGAGAAGCTCATCGGCAAAAATCCCGTTAAACAAGTTCCATTTGAAGAAGCGGCGGCGGCCGGGAAAATCGCGCTGACCGATTTTTATAAAGAACACGTCAAGGCCATTACTTCCTACATTAATTTTAAGACTTTCAAGAATAAAAAATTTAGAGTCCTGGTAGACGCCATGCACGGCGCGAGCGGCCGGTTTATCGAGAGACTTCTTGATGGCTCCTCCATCAAGGTGACGACGATCCGGAGTGAAGTTAATCCGGGTTTCGGCGGGTTTGGCCCGGAACCGATTCCAAAACACCTGGGTGAGATGACTTTCCGGATGAAAGAGGGGGCTTTTGACATTGGTTTGGTCAACGACGGTGACGCCGACCGGATCGCCGCCATGAGGCCGGATGGAAGATACATTTCTCCCAGCGAGATTATCGCCCTTTTAGCGCTTCATCTGGTGGAGGACAAAAAATGGACAGGGGGAATCGTTAAAACGGTTTCATGCAGTGTTTTGATTGACCGGGTGGCGCGCAAACTGGGATTAAAGGTTTATGAAACGCCTATAGGGTTCAAGCATATTTGCAGGCTGATGCGGGAGCAGGACATTCTCATCGGAGGGGAAGAATCCGGCGGGATCGGGGTTAAAAACTATATCCCGGAGAGGGATGGAATTTTGCTGGCGCTGCTGCTCCTCGAAATGATGGCGGACCGTAACACCAGTATCACGCAAATCATGGACCAGATGGAAAAAAAAATCGGGAGGTTTCACTACCTGCGGGAAGATATTCATTTTGAAGGAGGGACTGAGAAGAAGAACGAGGTTTTGGCGTCCCTCAAAAATAACCCGCCGGCCGATTTAATGGGAAGAAAAATCGTTGAAGTGAAGTCATCCGACGGAGTGAAATTTATCTGCGAAGATGACAGCTGGCTTCTGCTCCGTTTCTCAGGGACCGAATCACTGCTGAGAGTTTACGCGGAATCGGACTCGCTCAAGTTTGTGAAGGAACTGATCCAGTATGGCCGAAAGCTCGCTCACTCGTAATTTTTGCATCATCGCTCATATTGATCACGGAAAGTCAACGCTGGCGGACCGTTTTCTTCAAATGACCGGCGCTATCACCGAGAGAGAGCTTAAGACGCAGCTGCTGGATGACATGGACCTTGAGCGGGAACGAGGGATCACCATTAAAGCGAGCGCCGTCTGCCTGCGGTACCGCGCGGTTAACGGAAAGGAATACCAGTTGAATTTGATTGATACCCCGGGGCATGTTGATTTTTCTTATGAGGTTTCCAAAGCGCTTGCCGCGTGCGAAGGGGCGCTCTTGGTGGTGGACGCGGCTCAAGGGGTTGAAGCGCAGACCCTGGCGAATTTTTTTCTGGCGTTAGAACAGGGATTAACGATGATCCCGGTGGTGAACAAAATTGATCTGCCGAACGCCCAACCGGACAAAACGGCAGCGCAGCTAGAGGATATTTTCGGATTCTCCAAGGATGAAATCCTTTTTGCCAGCGCCAAGGAGGGAATTGGAGTCAGGGAAATCCTGGAGAGAGTCCTATCAAAAGTCCCGCCGCCGAAAGGAAATGACCAGACCCCGTTGCAGGCGCTGGTGTTTGATTCCTCCTTTGATGTTTACAAAGGGGTGATCGTTTATCTGCGTGTTTTCAACGGCAGTTTGACCCGCGGCAAAAAGATAAAGTTTCTGGGGACAGGAAACGCGTATGAGGTTCTGGAAATAGGAATTTTTACCCCTTACCCAAAGCCGGTCGACCTGCTTTCCTCCGGATCGGTCGGTTTTATCGCCTGCAATATCCGTGAGGCGAAGGATGTCCGGATCGGAGACACGGTCACTTTATTGGAACAGCCGACAGACCAACCGCTCCCCGGTTACAAACCATCGCAGCCGATGGTTTTCTGCGGGATCTATCCGACGTCCAATAAGGATTACACGGCTCTCCGGGTGGCCCTGGAAAAACTAGGGCTCAATGACGCTTCTTTTGTTTACGAACCAGAGAATTCCGCCTCTTTTGGTTTCGGGTTCCGCTGCGGATTTTTGGGACTGTTGCACATGGAAATTATTCAAGAACGGTTGGAGAGAGAGTATGGACTCAATTTGATTCTTACCACTCCCAGCGTGATTTACCGGATTCACCTTCGATCGGGCGCTAAGATTTTTATTGATAACCCAACTCAGCTTCCCCCTGCGCAGGATATTGACCAGATCGAGGAACCTTTTATCACCGCTTCTTTGATTGTGCCGGTAGACACGATCGGCCCCGTGATGGAGCTGGCTATTTCCCGGCGGGGGACCTATAAAAGCACCGAGTATCTGGGGACCGAAAGGGCGCGTCTTGTTTTTGAACTTCCTCTGGCCGAAATACTGGTTGATTTCTTTGATCGAATTAAATCGCTCACCAAGGGATACGGTTCCATGAACTACGAGCTCAAGGGATATGTTCCCGGGAATCTGGTCCGCCTGGATATTTTGATCAATGGGGAACAGTGCGACGCCCTCTCATGTATCGTTCCTAAGGACAAGTCCTACTACCGGGGGCGGGCGTTGGTGGAAAAATTGCGGGAGGTGATTCCCCGCCAGCTCGTTGAAGTGATTTTACAGGCGGCCATCGGGACGCACATTATCGCGAGGGAAAGCATTTCGCCGCTCAAAAAAAATGTCACCGGCAAATGTTACGGGGGAGACATTACTCGTAAACGAAAACTGTGGGAGAAACAAAAAGAGGGGAAAAAGCGGATGAAACAGTTCAGCAGGGTGGAAATTCCGCAAGAGGCCTTTTTCGCCATCTTAAAAATCCAGGACTGATATGTCATCTAAAAAGCAAACACTGCTGTGGGAATACGTTGAAAGTTTCGTCATCGCCATTGCCCTGGCGCTAATCGTCAGGACATTTATCATGCAGCCTTTTAAAATCCCATCGGGATCCATGCGCCCCACATTGACCGAAGGAGACAGGATTCTTGTGAATAAATACGTTTACCGTTTTCAAGAACCCCAAGCGGGGGATATCATGGTTTTTAAATCGGTCGAAGCGCCCCAAAGGGATTTCATTAAGCGCCTCGCGGGCGTTGGCGGGGAGAGTGTCGAAATCAAAGAGGGTAAAATTTGGACGAATAACAGGTTACTGAACACGCCGCAAATTTTCCGCGATAATTTTTACTACAACCGGGGAGATTACGGAGCAGAAGGAAAAGCAGCCGTTGTCCCTGAAGGCCACTATTTTGTTCTCGGGGATAACAGCGGCTCTAGTCTTGACAGCCGGTTTTGGGGATTTGTTCCCAGAAAGAACGTTCTCGGCAAAGCTTTTTTTATTTTCTGGCCCCCGCATCGCATGAGAGTATTAAAATGAGACAAAGGCAGGTGGTGGGATGAATTGGGCAAATCGAATTACTCTACTGCGAATCATTCTAATTCCTTTCTTTGTCGGAGCGCTCATCTATGGGCACATCGACAGGGCTTTCTGGATTTTCAGCCTTGCCGTCCTAACGGATGCTATTGATGGCTATATTGCCAGAATGCATTCCCAAAAAACAATTCTGGGAAGTTTTTTGGACCCTTTAGCGGATAAATTGCTTTTGACAACGGCGTTCATCAGTCTAGCAATGATTGGAAATCTTCCTATTCGCCTGCCGCCGTGGGTTCCTTTGATCGTCATCAGCAGGGACATTATTATTATTATGGGAGCGGTGCTCATTCAAATGAATACCGGCAGATTAGATATTCACCCGAGTCTATGGGGAAAATTGACCACGTTTTTGCAAATGGCGACGGTGCTGGGTATCTTGATCGGGTTTCCCGGGGTTCGGGTCATCTGGTGGATCATGGTGGTCTTTACGATTTTTTCCGGCTGGAAATATGTCCAACAGGGGATGAATTTGATGAATACCAGGGAGTCTCTTGAAAATCCTTAACCGGTCTTTCGACGAGAGGGAATTCTTTTAGCCGTTAATCGATTGCGGGTTCAATTCCCCGCAGCTTCCGCCAGAGGCGGATCTGCCTCTGGCATGATGCTGCGGGGAGACTTCATTTATATTAGGTTGTAATCCTCGTATTTACTTTAGTATAATCAAGCTCACTCCAAAACATTCCAAAGGGAGTCAAGATGGGCGAAAAGTAGGCTAGGGTGAAAATGATCACAGAAATCAGAATTCCCCAGGTAGGCACTAATGATGAATTAGTCACTTTGCTAGAGTGGTCCTCTAAAGATGGGACATGGGTTAGAAAGGGTGAGACGATTTATTTAATTGAGACGATAAAGGTCCTATTTGAAGTGGAAGCGCCCAGGGATGGATATCTCAGAATCGATCAATATGGTCCAAGAGAACTTCCGACTCAATCGGTAGTTGGTTGGATTGTTGATGCACCCGAAGAAAGACCGCAAGCACACGAGTATAACGAGAAAACCACTCAGCCACTTGCTACAAAAAAAGCCCAACAACTGATTGAATCGTTAGGATTAAAGTTGGAAGAGGTTCCACATAGTGGTATTCTAAAGGAGAAAGACGTTCTTAATTATATGTCAGTGGCAAAAAAGGGGGCACAACTACAGGGCTTGCCGCCGGCTCTGGATAGAAAGTTAATTGATCGCATGGAACCAATGAGTTCTATCCAGAAACAAGTCAGTGAGAAAGTAATATCGTCTTTCAGAAATAACGTCAGCGCCTATTTGTCTATTGAAGTCAATATCGAAAAAGCCAGTCATGGATTACAAAAAATAGTCGACTCCACAAAGAAAATAGTTCGCCTGAATGATTTAATTATTAAAGGAACATCGCACGCAATAGAGGAGTTCCAGTTGTTGAACGCTTTTTATTGGGAGGGCAAGATTGTTTATTATAGAAACATTGATATCAATATCATTATGAGTAACAGAGGTAACCTAATTGCCCCTGTGATTAGAGATGCTTGTAGAAAAACAATTGAAGAAATAGCTTACGAATCAACTACCTTACAGATGAAGGCACATAGGAACCAGCTTACCCCTGATGACTTAAAGAATGGGACTTTTACCATTAGTAATTTGAGTAGTTTCGGAGTCCGAGATTTTATTCCAGTGATCAATGTGTATCAATCTGCCATCTTAGGTGTCTCCGGTGAGCGAAGTATTTGTGCCATAGAGGGTAATCAAGTAAAACAAACCAGGGTAGTCAATTTAGGACTCACCTATGACCACCGAATCATTAACGGTGTCATGGGGGCAAATTTTCTGAATAACTTAAAGAAATTCATAGAAGCCTTTGAGTAAGGAAAGAAATATGGAAGCAATTGAACTGGTGGATATAGAACAGATAAAAAAATTAGTGAACGGTAAAGGATCTTAAGTTAACGTGACCAAGCAACTGTTAGAGAAACTCTTATATCAAATGTTCCTCATCAGACGATTCGAAGAACGGGTATTGAAGTTGTTTGAGGAGGGGATTTTATTCGGCACAACCCATGGTTACATTGGACAGGAAGCTAATGCGGTAGGTATCATTAATCATTTAAATAAAAATGATTTTATCTTTAGTAATCATCGTTGTCACGGACACTATCTTACTTTTACTGAAGATGTTGAAGGGTTACTTTCAGAATTGATGGGCAAGAAGACTGGAGTCGTAGCAGGACGTGGCGGTAGTCAGCATCTGTGCAATGGCCATTTCTACTCCAACGGGATTCAAGCGGGTCTTTTGCCTGCTGCGGCAGGAGTCAGCTTTGTGGAAAAGTATAAAAAGACAGACAACATTGTTACTGTTTTTATCGGTGATGGAACTTTATCACAAGGACTTACCTATGAAGTATTCAATTGGGTCTCGCTATGGAAGCTGCCTCTCTTGGTTGTTATTGAAAATAATCGTTACGCCCAGTCAACACCTATAGAGAAGCATCTCGCTGGAGATATTAGAAAAAGAGCCGAGGCGTTTGATATTCACACGACTGAATTAAGCACCTTTAGTGTAGAAGAAATCTTCCAAGAAGCAGAGAGGATCATCCAGTATGTCCGTTTACAACAAAAGCCAACAGTACTTATTTTAAATACTTACCGTTTTTGCAGTCATTCAAAGAGTGATGATGGTCGTAACTCTGAAGAGGTCAAACGTTGGCTTGTTAATGACCCTATTAAGCTTTTGGTAGAGAAAATAGAGCCGAACACTGTTAAAGAAATAGAGGAAAAGATAGATCATCGTATTAAGGTAGCAGAAGATTTTTCCCGGAGAGCTGAATTCCCGACGTTAGATCCATTAGACCTTGATCAAATGATGGCGATATGAAATACACTGTTGTCTACTCTCTCAATCAGGCGTTAAGGAGATTATTAGCAACAAATCCTGATGTGTTAATCATGGGGCAGGACATCGTGGGTGCTTATGGAGGTGCTTTTAAAGTGACTAAGGACCTTTCCAAAGATTATCCCGATAGAGTTCTTTCAACACCTATCAGTGAAGCTGCAATGACTGGTATGGCAGCTGGTATGGCAATGAGAGGACTGAGGCCTATTGTAGAAATCATGTTCGGGGATTTTATCGTACTCTGTGCAGATCAGATGATCAATCATATTGCCAAATTCCGATGGGTTTACAATGAGAAAGTCCAGCTACCCCTTGTATTACGGACACCAATGGGAGGGAGGCTAGGATACGGAGCAACCCATTCACAAAGTTTAGAAAAGATCTTTATGGGAATTCCGGGCTGGCGGATTGTAGCTATTAATTTATTAACGGATCCTGGGAAGCTGTTAGAGAAAGCAGTAGAAGTTCTTGAGCCAGTCTTGTTCGTAGAGAATAAATGGTTATATCCAAAACAGCCCTACCCGATCCAAAATGGTTCTATCGAGGGTTTTCCAGTTCGTTTTGAAGGCCAGAATTTTCCAACTTGTCTTCTTTCTACAGGAGATTTTGAAGATGCTGATATTACAATAGTCACGTATGGAGGAATGGCAGGAGTCGTTTTAGAGGCAATGAAAGAACTTTTGCTTGAGGAGGAAATTTTGTGTGAAATGGTCGTCCCTACCCATATCAAACCCTTTAACATCAATCCGATCTTAGATTCGCTTGCAAGAACAAGAAATCTTTTAGTCTTCGAAGAAGGAACGGAAAACTTTGGATGGGGACGTGAAGTCATCTATCAGACATCACAGAAATTCTCTGATTTTAAAATAACCCCTAGAGCTATTGGGACGCGTAATTTCCCTATTCCTAGTGTGAAGAAGTTGGAAATGGAAGTTTTACCCCAGACCGAAGATGTCATTCGTGCCGTTAAATCGATGTTGTCAGAAAGAATCCTCCGATGAATTCCTCTGTGCAGGTGAGATTCTTTGCTACCAAAAACTATTGGAGGATTTTCTGTCCGAAAATAATATTCAAGAAAGACTGCACAAGATTTTTTTGAAGGTTTTTAATTGCTCCGACCCGCGGAAGACAGCCTCACCGGATAATTTGGCCGGGTGGGATTCCCTGGGGCATTTGCTGTTGGTGAGCGCCATTGAGGAAGAATTTAAAATTAAGTTAACGGTCGAAGACATTTTTCAGATGGTCAATTTCAGGGCCATCCAAACGATTCTGGAAGAACAAGTAAGCCATGAGCCTCCTCCCAAAGATAGTTCTGGTCGGACGTCCGAACGTGGGGAAATCAACTCTCTTTAACCGGATGATTGGCCGCCGAAAGGCGGTTGTCGAGGATCACCCAGGAACCACCCGCGATTGGCAGGGACAAAAAATAGAATGGCGGCGCCGCTCCTTTCTGCTCATTGATACCGGAGGAGTTCTTCCCGGAGGAGAGGAAAAAATGCAGCGCCGGGTGGCCCAGCAGGTGGACAAAATCCTCCAGCAAGCCAGCATGATTCTGTTTGTTGGGGATTGCCGCGACGGCCTGACGGCGGCCGATGAGACCCTCTTTCAATACGTCCGGCGGAAAAACCGCCGGATTGTTCTGACGATTAACAAAGCGGATAACCCGAATGAAGAACTGGGTGTTTCTGATTTCTACCGGTTAAAGGGGTTTGATTCTTCAAATATTTTTCCTGTCTCGGCTCTGCATGGGAAAGGAATCGCCAATCTTTTAGATCATATCGCTGAAGGATGTTCCAATGAGCAGCAGCCTATTTCTGAAGAAGAAGAACAAGAACAGAAAATTCCGCGGCTCGCCATTGTCGGAAAACCGAACGTCGGGAAATCGACTTTAGTGAATCAGCTGTTAGGAGAAGAGAGGGTGATTGTTGATGAAACCCCGGGGACGACGAGGGATTCCATCGAGGTCAGCTTTGAAATCAAGGGTCAAAAATATCTTCTGATGGACACGGCCGGGATCCGGCACATGGGAAAGATTAAGGAAGTAGTCGAGATTTTCAGCATCGCGAGGACTAAAAAAGCGATCTTGCAAAGCGATCTTCTCATTTTTCTGATTGATGGTTCCGAGGGAGTCGTCAGGGAAGATCTGCGCGTCGCCCGTTTAATCAAAGAAGCGAAGAAACCGTGCGTGATCGCGCTGAATAAATGGGACAAGGTGAGCGATGTTTCCTTCGCCAAGTACGCGGAAAAGATATCAATCCGGATGTCCGATATCTCATATGCGCCGGTCTTAAAGATCTCCGCGTTGAGCGGAATGGGAATTTCGACTCTCTTTGCCGTCGCCAAGGAGATTCTCAAGATGAAGGAGGAAACGATCACTACCCCGAAGTTCAATAAAGCCCTCCAAGAAATTCAAAAAGACCCAAGGGCCCCTCGCGTCTCCCTGCCCAAACAGTTAAAATTTTACTATGGCTGTCAGATAAAAAACGACCCGCATACTTTTCGAATCACGGCGAATTTTCCCGAAAAAATACCAAAACACTACCAACAATGGTTCATCGAACAAATGAGAAGAAAATTAAACCTCAGTTATCTTCCCGTTCATATCAAGTGGGCGGGAAGAGAACGGGATGAAGAAAGAGAACCCTAGGGAGACCTCAATATGGCATGGATCTTATTCGCCCTTGTTTGCCTGTCCGCTTATTTATTGGGAGCGATTCCAACCGCTTATCTGTTCGGCAAAGCGAAAAAAGGGATTGATATCCGGGAACATGGGAGCGGCAATGTCGGCGCGACCAACGCGTTTCGGGTTTTAGGCAAACTCCCGGGGATTTTAGTTCTAGTCATCGATGTGGCTAAAGGAGCTGTTGCCGTCACATTGCTCCCCCAGTTAATCAAACCGATCACCCCACTAGCATATTCCTGGCTCCCGGCCCTTCTTGGAATACTGGCGATCGCGGGGCATATCTGGACTCCCTTTCTGCGGTTTAAGGGGGGGAAGGGGGTAGCGACCAGTTTGGGAGTTTTTCTGTTTCTGGACCCGGTTTCGACCTTGATCGCGCTGGGGGTATGGATCGCTAGTCTTTTGTTATTCCGCTATGTTTCTGTCAGTTCAATCTTAGCAGCCATTACCCTTCCGATCGCTATAGTATCCTTCCTGCGCCCTTTCCCAATAGTGCTTATTTCTTCAATTGATTGTATTATAATATGTTACATGCATAAATCCAACCTGCGGAAGCTCCTTTTAGGGACCGAGAAAAAAATTGGCAAGACCTCTTGAAAATTGAGAGGGAATAGGGTACACTTATCCCGCTTTATAAGATGTTTTAAAAAGAGGGATAAGATGAGAGAACTTTCTTTCAGTGCGTTAACGTCAGAAGACAAAAGGAGACGGCTTCTAGCGCTCTCAGAATCGTCACAACTGGGGAAATGGACTGTTCAGATTGAGAGAAAATCCTCTTATTTTATCCGGGAAGAAGTCGCGAAAGAAGATGAGATCACCCTAAAACGGTGGATTGTTTCCCACTGGCACCAACAGCCGGAACAGATAAAAAAGAATTCCGTCATCTTAAAACAGATTGACAAACGATCAGGAATAGCGCGATACCTTCACAAATCCCACGGCATCCTCTACGCGCTTGGCAAAGGAAAGGCCTACACGGTCGGGTTTGTCCATGTTTATCACGCCAATTATGTCAAGACGAACGTGGTGAAATAGTCGTTCTTAGTTCCAATACCCTTTTTACTCTTTTTTCTCCTTGCAAAATGTGCATACTTATGTCATACTTATATATGAAAGGAGGAATACTATTATGAGATATGGAACGGCAAAAGTAGCGATTAGCATCCCCAAGGATATTTTTCGCATGGTCGAGGAAGCACGGCGGGAATTGAAGGTACCTCGTAGTACGGCGATCGTAGAAGCTCTTGATAGTTGGCTAAAGAGACGCGCGGAAGAAAGGAGAATTCGCCAATACATCGAAGGATATCGCAGGCACCCGGAAAGGATTTCACCTGCGGAGGCGAAAGCGCGATTGAAGATGGCCGCTGACGCCTTCCATAAAGACGAGGGATGGTCGTGAGGCGCGGGGAGATTTGGTGGGCTCAATTACCGGTTCCGATAGGGAAACGCCCTGTTTTAATTCTCTCGAGAGACGAAGCTTGCCAAGTCAGGACACATGTGACCGTTGCTGAATTAACGACGACCATTTATCACATCCCAGTCGAAGTGCCGTTGAGCCGACAAGATGGAGTGCCAAGGCAATGTGTGGTTAATCTGGATACTTTGACAACCATAGCAAAATCCCATCTCACGGAGCGTGTGTGCGAATTAACCGATGAAAAAATAAGACAGGTGCATCGTGCCATTAAATTCGCGTTAGCTCTTCCAGAAGAATAGAAGCTTTAAAGCTGGGAGATTTGATAGACAGGATATTTCTTTAGTGGATGATAACTTTCTTTAACCCTCCTTAATGAGTCCAGCCCGGAATCGCCGCCGGCATGGATGAACGGATACGGTTCTAATTCCCTGCAGAATTCCCGGAACAGGTATTGAGAAATTCCTTTAATTGTCAAATCAGTAATTTCAAAAAGAATATAAAAAATCTCAGAAGAGAGAGGGACCCCAAAGGTATATCCTGATATTTCTCCGTTTATCTCAATGACTCTGCCGATGAGTAGGGGCACGGCGCGCTTGCCCTGAGCGCCGTCGAAGGGCCGTGCCCCTACCGTTTCCAGGAACGCTTTTTGGTGAACTTTAAAATTTTCTTCCGCCATTTCGATTTCATGTTTTCTTATAGTGAGCCCATTCGACTCGCTTCGCTCGCTCAGGGTCCTGAGCTTGTCGAAGGACGAAGCTGAACTATCCAAGCGGCGTTCCTTATATTGCGCGAGCCAGGTTTGATAAAGATGTAAACAGGCAGGAATATCTTCTTTTGTAAAAGGATGATAAATAGCGGCGGGATGATTCCGGAGAAATTGATTGTAACTGGCACGTTTGGATTTGTAGGTATTTCCCTTGAGATTCACCAGATCAATGCGGCGATAAAGGTAATCGTGTTCCACCAACGTTACCGTGTAGGGGCGGGCCCCCGTGCCTGCCCCTGGCGGGCAACCACGGGGGGTTGCCCCTACATTGACAATATCCTCTTCTCTAATTCCAGCGATTCTTGAAACCGCCCGGTTTTGATTCCAGAAATTCATGATGTTAAAACATTCTTCGACAATTTCCGGTAGGGGCACGGCGCGCCGTGCCCCTACGTCCATCGGCGGAACCGGCATGAAGAGGTGGTTCCCTGTCTCGGCAAAGAGGCAAAGGTATCCGTTCATTTCCGTCCAGTAATACCGGAGGGAATCGTTCCAGAGATAATGGAAAAGAAAATGTTCACAGGAGAGGATAGGTTTCTTTCTAGAAAACGCTTTCTGAAAACGATCGAAATCCCGTGATGTGAGCGGCGTAAGGCCTTGTTGAATCGGTTCCGGAACCAAGGATTTCGTCAGTTTTTCCAAGTCGCGGACGCGAATCATTGAATCTTGATACTCACTCACTAAATTCTGGTTTTGGCAGATCCATTGGATGATCTCCGGTTGCTCGAGATAATCATACAGGTATCTGCCGTATGCCGTTAGAGGATTTGGGGAGAGGGGATTGTTGTGAGTTTGAATGAACGGACAAAGTGGATCCATTATCAAGTGAACTTTTGATTTATGCTGACTGAACATAAGCATAAATGGATAGAGCTGACAATCAAATGGCCTTTCGGGGTAGATGGTGCACTCATGGGTTCCCGGTACGAAGGCGGGACATTGGTAACAACTTGTAGTGAGCCCATTCGACTCGCTTCGCTCGCTCAGGGTCCTGAGCTTGTCGAAGGACGCAGTCGAACTACTCTCTCCTGTAGTCACTCGGATTCTCGCTCCTCGGCCAGGTTCAGGGGTGGGGAATGACTGTTTTGGCAGGCCCAATTCAACGGCCTTTTGCTGTTCCTCGCGGCTGAAAACAGGGGCCATTAAAGTTTGCCGGTCAGGATAGCGGCAACACACTTCGCAGGCCAAGCAGATTTCACTGGGAATGAGTTGTTTTAGATGGTGTTTCATAACTTGTCATATTATAATACAGCAAGAGAACAGATGACAGAAAACAGAGAACAGAAACGCAATGTAGGGGCGGGCCCCCGTGCCCGCCCTAAGAGAGGGCAACCACGGGGGGTTGCCTCTACAATCCTCGGCATTCTGTGCTCTGTCTTCTGTTCTCTGTCTTCTGTTCTCTGCGTTGATGTTCTGGCGATTGAGTGGCCGTGGCAGAATGGAAAAAAAGAGGGCCAGCCAAGCGGGTTTACTTCCAAACAGGTGGAAGAGCGGACAGAAGTAAACCGTAGCCGTGTCCGCAATCAATTTTTCTCAGCTGGCAAAGGGACTGTTATCCATTCCGGGCTCAATAGCACCTCTGCGGACATCTACGATGAAAACGGTGTCGTTACACGGTTAGACCTTGATTTGAATCATGATGGGAAAGTGCGTTCTGATGATTTTCTGCTGGCGTCTAACCGAAAGGGATCAGGAGCCAAGGAGGATGATCCGATGTCTCAACTGTTAATGACAATACCCGAGGGATCCTTGCAGAAAAATTTTCTGGAACAGTTGTACGCCGGTAGAACGCGGGAGGAGTCGGCTCTCTTGGTGAAGGAAATCAGCGTTCGAAAAACAGAGATAGAACAGATTGATCAAAACCTTCTGCCCGGTATTGACAAAACAGAGCGGTTACTCATGAAAGATCTTTTGGAATTTCAAGATAGGGTCGAGGGATTAGAGGAACAACTGCTCCGTTTTGGCGTTGCCATCTCAAAGACGGAAGACGGAACCGAACAGGTTCAAATGCCGGAGAATGTATCGCAATCCTCAACAGTCAAGAAGTTTCTTTTGGAAAGGCGGCAATTGTTGATCCAGACGGCGAAAATAAAAGATTTGATCGAGGCGCAGGAACTTTACCGGTCTAAAGCGTTAAAACGCAAAAGGGAGTTAGAGAAGGAAGTTCAGGGATTAGCGGCGCTGCAGAGCGAACTGGAGCGGGAACAGAGCAAATTTCGCCCATGAAAGAAAATCGCCTGTTTTGGGCGTCTCTTTGGATTTCCATGGCTCTCCATACAGGGGCTTTTTGGGCGGTGAAGGGTTTCCCCGTTTTAGGCGCGCGCCCCCAACCTGACGTTGAGGTCACTTACGTTGAAGCCCCTGAATTTACCCAAGATCTTCCGGCTAAAAAAGAAAAAATAGAAAAACAAGATCAGTCTACTACTGAAAAGAAGGAAGAGACTAGAACCACTCAGGCGCTGGAAAAAATACCGGTTCCCACCGCCAAACCAACTCCGATCCAAAGGCCCGCGCTGGCTAAACTCTCTCTTAATATCCCCAAGGAACTGGAGAAAGACATGGATTACCAGCGTTACTACCGGCTGATCCGCGATCGGATTCGCTCCTACGCGGAACGGAATTACAGGGGATTTGAGAGCTCCGGGATCGTCCATGTCGCCTTTGTCGTTGGAGAAAAGGGGACTCTACGAAATATCCAGATTTTCAAACAGGATACCTCCGCGAATGATTTACTCCTGCAGGTGGCGGTTCGAAGCGTCAAAGATTCCGCCCCTTTTCCCGCTTTTCCCTCCGAACTGTCCCATAAAGAACTCCCCTTCAGTATTTACATTGAGTTTAAGAGAGATTGACACTGGGTGAAATTTGGCTATAATAGAACCTTGACTTTAAGGAAGGGGTGAATTTCACAATATGCCTAGAGTTGATATCAAACCGGGCGAATCGCTGGAAAAAGCGCTGAGGCGTTTTAAGAAAAAGATTGAACGGGAAGGCGTTATGAAGGTGCTTAAAGCGCGCCGGCACTACGAAAAGCCGAGTGAACGGAGAAGGAAGAAGGAGAGAGAAGCCAGGGGGAGGCATTGAAATCATTTGAAATGGCTTTATCTATTGACGATACTCATAACTTCTGGCTGTCAAAACAGCCCGCATTCTTACAAAGATACGCCATCATTGAATCCACAAGCCATACAACGATACGAACTTGACAATGGATTAGTCGTTTTGCTCCAGCCCGTTGCGGGTTCCGGACTCGTTGCGGTGGAGGGGGCTGTGCGGACCGGTTCGATTACCGAGGGGGAATGGATCGGGTCCGGGATCTCTCACTTTGTTGAGCATATGCTCTTTAAAGGGACAGAAAGAAGAGGGGTGGGAGAGGTCGAAAAGGAGATCCAGCTCTGCGGCGGGAGCTACGACGCCTTTACTTCCTATGAGTATACCGGCTACAGAATTGTCATTCCCAATGAAAATCTTCCGAAAATCCTTGATCTTCTCTCCGATGTTCTGCAAAACGCGATCTTCGATCCCGGCGAATTAGAAAAGGAACGGGAGGTTATCCTCAAAGAGCTGGCCATGGGCCGAGACGACCCTGACCGATTCCTGCATCTGCTGAACTGGTCGAGGGCCTACACAAACCACCCCTACCGCCATCCGATTATCGGTTATGAATCGTTGTTCCGTTCTCTCACCCGGGAAGATGTTATCCGGTACTATCATGAGCGGTATGTCCCCAATAATATGGTCCTGGCTCTCGCCGGGGACTTTCAAACCGCGGAAGCGGCGGAACTGATTCATGAGAAGTTCATCGGGATGAAACGAAAGGGAGTTCCGGAAATCGAGATTCCGCGGGAACCGCTCCAGATGAGCCCCCGCAAGAATTTCGTCGAATCCAATAAAGTGAAGTTAGCCCATATTCAGATGACCTATCACACCGTGAGCTTGAGAGACCCGGATCTTTATTCTCTCGACGTCCTGGCCATTCTGCTGGGAGACGGAGAAAGCTCCTATCTCCATCGGCTTCTTCACCGCGAAAAGGGATTAGTCTATCAAGTTTCCTGCTGGAGTTATACTCCCCGGGATCCGGGGGTTTTTACCATTGACTGTCTCTTGGAGCCGGGCAAAATTGACCAGGCGGTCGCGGAAACAGAGAAGGAACTGAAACGGCTCCTGGCGAATGGTTTTACAAAGAGCGATTTAGAGAAAGCGAAACGATCCGTCATTGCCGATTATTTTACCTCGCGGCAGACAGTGGAGACTCTGGCAGGGGGTTTAGTGAGCAATGAATTATTGACCAGCGACCCCAATTTCTCGGAGCGATACGTTGCCGGTATCCAAAAAGTCACCTCAGCCGACTTACAGCGGATTCTCCAAAACTATCTTAGAGAAGATCGAATGACCCTTGTCGGATTAATTCCTTCATCCGAACAAGAGAAAGCCGGTCAAGCGCGCCAAGAGAAAGAACAATCGCTTTCACTGTACACCGAAGGGATGAAGAAATATCAGTTATCGAACGGCATTACCGTGCTTTTAAAACAAGATAAAAGAACTCCGCTGGTCTCCGTGATCGCCGCCTTCAAAGGGGGTTTGTTATCGGAAAAACCAGAACAGGCCGGAATCTCAAGCTTTACCGCTCAACTGCTGGTGAAGGGGACGGCAAAGCAAAACGCCGAAGAGATCGCGCGATGGGTTGAAGAGCGTGGCGGAGCGTTAAGTCCTTTCAGCGGCAACAATAGTTTTGGATTCACCCTGCAGTTGATGAAAGAGGACCTTTCTGAAGGATTAATGCTGGCTTCGGAAATGGTCGCGCGTCCTTCATTCCATGAGAAAGAAATAGATCTAGTTCGTTCTCTCATTCAAGTGGGAATCAGGAGCCAAGAAGAGGACGCGTTTCAACAGGCGGGCAAACTGCTGAGACAGATCTTATTCCAAACGCATCCGTTTCGTTTCACGACGCTGGGAACTTCCCAAACCATTGCCAAAATATCCCGCGGTGATTTGTCAAGTTACTATCAAAACTTTTGCCTGCCGCGAAATTTAACCCTTTGTTTGGTGGGGGATATTGATGAGAAACAAATCGAGCCGATGATCCGGTTTCACTTTGAACCTTGGAAAGGAAGAAAGGAGAAATTATCCTTCCCTCAGTTTTCGGAACCTGCCATCGAGAAGGAAAGAAAGGCAAGCCATCCGAGTGAAAAAGACCAGGCGATGGTTTTAATGGGATTCCACACGGTGAACCTTTTTTCGGAAGAACGGTATCAGTTTGACCTTTTGACAAGCATTTTATCCGGCGGGAGCGGAACTCTCTACGACGCGATCCGGCAAAAAGAAGGGCTGGCATACAGCGTGGGGGCTCATGGAATTTTTGGGCTTGATACCGGTTATTATGTTTTTTATGCCGCCACGGCCCCCGGCCAGACGGATCGGGTCCAAACCTTGCTGCGGCAGGAAATCACCGCTCTTAGAGAACACCCGGTTGATGAAGCGGTCCTGCGGCGAGCTAAACAGGAGTTGATCGGAAACAACCGGATTGAACTGCAAAGCATCTCTTCCCTTGCCTTCAAAACGGCCCTCGACGAGTGTTACGGATTGGGCTACCGGACGATTGACCAGTATGAACAAAAGATCCTCCGGATGACGGCCGGTGATCTTCAAAAAACAGCTCAAACTTATTTTGACCTTCAGAAATCAGCGACTATAGTTATCGCCAAAGAAAAAGAATCCTGATCGTGAGACTTTTTAGCCGCGAGAAAAGTAAAGTAGCGCTGGTCCTGGGAGGAGGGTCCGCCAGGGGGCTTGCTCATTTAGGAGTCCTGAAAGTCTTTGAACGAGAAAAAATCCCGTGCGATATGGTGGTAGGGACCAGCATTGGAGCGCTCATCGGAGCCATCTACGGCCTTAGAATCCCCATTGAGCGGGCTGAAAAAAGAGCGCTAAAAACCAATTGGAAAGATCTTGTTAAGTTAAGTATTTCAAAATTTGGTTTAAGCGACGGCAGCGGGCTTGAGAAAGTAATCAATGAAGAAATTGAATATAAGAACTTTGAAGATCTCAAAATACCGCTCGCCGTTGTCACGACCGATATAGAAAAAGGGGAGGAAGTGGTTTTCACTTCCGGTCCGCTCAATAAAATCATTTTAGCCAGTTGCTCTCTGCCCGGCATTTTCGCGCCGGTCCGTATTGGAGACAAGCTGCTGCTGGACGGCGGGATTAAACACACCGTTCCGGTGGCGGTAGCCAAAAAATTGGGGGCTACTTTTACCATTGCCTGCGACGTCGGATTTTGCGTTCGTACCGGCGAAATGCGCAATGTTTTTCAGATTCTAGTCCAGGCGTTTCAAATCAAAGGACAGGAATTGAACTATTATCAAAGCATGAATGCCGATGTGGTCATTCGCCCGGAACTTGGGGATATTGATCAGGCCTCTTTCTCGAGGGCCGCTGAGACGATTGACGCGGGAACTCGCGCGGCGGAAGCGGCTTTACCGGAGCTAAAGAGAAAACTAATGCTTCACTCGATTCTTAAATAAATATAAGGATCCTTATGAAAAAGATGGTTTCTCTTGTGATTCGAATTGGGATTAGCGCGGGAGTGCTTTTCTTTCTATTCCACACGCTTCGCCAGGAGTGGAAAACAGCATTTTCAGCCGTTCTCCACATCCCCCGGGCTGCCTTAACTCAGGCGCTCGCGCTGTATTTTTTTGTGTTTATTTTTATGAGTCTTCGCCTGTATTATCTTTTTCAGGGGCAAAAAATTTATCTACCCAAAAGAGAGTGTCTTCATCTGACGCTCATTGGCGTATTCTTTAATAATTTTCTCCCGACTGGAGCCGGCGGCGACGTGATCAAGGCGTACCTTGTCGCGAAAAAAACTCAACAAACAGCTGGATCGGTTGTTTCAATTCTGATGGACCGGGTCATTGGTTTGGCGGTACTAATTTTCTTGGCGTCACTCTCTGGTCTTGTGATTACCGGAGGCCCCATTTCCGTTCCAGCCCCTGTATTAAAGCTCAGCTATTTTCTTTTGTTTGTGAGCGTGGGTGTGATCGCGCTGTTCTCAATTCCTTACTTGTACTCTGGATTTTCAAAACTGATCATGGCGATTCCGTTTCAAAGAATTAAACCCTGCTTTATCAAAATATTGAACACGATTGATCAGTATGGACAGCACAAGCAGATTCTTTTCAAGGCGCTGTTGGTTTCTTTTTTAACCCAGCTGGTTTTTGCTTTTATCATTCATATTCTTTCGAGAGGGCTGGGGATTACGCTTCCTGTTTTTCACTTACTGGTCGTGCTCCCTTTGATACACATTGTTACCTTGATTCCCTCTATCAATGGATTAGGAATCAGAGAAGGGACATTGGTGTATCTTTTAGGACAAACCATGGGAACGGAAAAGGCATTGGCATTGGCTCTGCTTTCAACGGCGATTCTGATTTTCTGGAGCCTCTTTGTGGGGGGAATTCTTTACATCGTATTTCTTCTGAAAGGAGGACAAAATGATTCCAAAGGAGCTATTGGAAATTTTAGCGTGCCCCATTTGTAAAGAATCCGTCGAACTCGAGGGGGAACGTTTGATTTGTTCCCGATGCCGAAAGGCTTATCCTGTTCGGAATCAAATACCGGTCATGCTGGTGGAAGAAGCGGAGGATATTAAACCATCATGAGAATTCTCGTTGTGCACGGCCCAAATCTGAACTTGCTGGGAGAAAGAGAACCCGCGATTTACGGGCGGGTGACGATTGAACGGATCAACAATGAACTGGAGAAGTTGGCAGGAGAGAAAAAGGTTTCTGTCGAATTTTTTCAATCAAACCACGAAGGGGAGATTGTGGACAAGATCGGGCAGATGAAAGGAAAATATCAGGCGCTGGTCATCAACCCGGCCGCCTATACGCATACCAGCATCGCTATACGCGACGCGATCTCAGCGGTGGGAATCCCCGCCATTGAGGTTCATTTGTCGAATATTTACGCGCGGGAAGATTTCCGCCGCCAATCTTTGATTGCCCCTGTGGCAAAAGGGCAGATTTCCGGGTTTGGCGTTCAGAGCTATCATCTGGGGTTGCTGGCGGCGATTGAGGCCGCGAAGAAAGGAAAGTGAAAGGCAGGTGGTGGGATGATCGGGATCAATGATTTAAAATCAGGAATGGTGATTCATCTGGAGGGGAAACTTTTTTCGGTGCTTGACTGTGACCATGTCAAACCCGGGAAAGGGGCGGCCTTTGTCCGGTCGCGGCTGAAAAACTTGGATAACAACGCCGTGCTTGACAGAACTTTTCGCGCGAGCGATAAATTAGAGGAAGTTTTCATTGATGAGAAAACTCTTCAATTCATGTACTCTTCCGACGACACGCTTCATTTAATGGACACCGAAAGCTATGAACAGCGGACGATTCCTAAACAGGCGGTAGGGGAAGCGGTCCGCTTCCTGAAAGAGAACATGGAAGTGACCGCCGTGTATCATGAACACCGCCTGATTACGGTGACAATGCCCATTACCGTTGGCCTTGTTGTCACTCAATCGGACCCGGGGATCAAGGGGGATACATCGAAATCAGGGACTAAACCGGCAACCCTGGAAACGGGAGCGGTGGTTCAGGTACCCCTCTTTGTTCAGGCCGGCGACAAAATTAAAATTGACACAAGAACAGGCAATTACATTGAGAGGGTTTCATGAGCCTTAAAGAAATCAAAGACCTGATTCAGGTTATGAATGAGCACGAACTGGTGGAGCTTGAAATAGAACGTGAGGGGTTTAAGGTCCGTCTAGTCAAGAAGGGACATGGAAAAATTGTCCAGCAGGTAGTGGAGACTTCCCAGAATATCCCATCCGCGGAAGTGAACGCCGGCGATGTTCAGAGAGGGACTGAAAGCCTGCTGCCGGCCAACGCGGTGACGATTAAAGCGCCGATGGTGGGGACGTTCTATATTACTCCTTCTCCGGACGCCGCCCCCTTTGTAGAGGTGGGAAGCGCCATTGAAGAAGGACAAGTGATCTGTATTATTGAAGCGATGAAGTTGATGAACGAAATCAAATCGGAAGTCAAAGGGAAGGTTTTGAAAATATTCGCCCAGGGCGGACAGCCGATTGAGTTCGGACAGTCTTTATTTCTCATCGAGAAGAGCGGGTAATCATCTTGTTTTCAAAAATTCTAATCGCCAACCGCGGTGAGATCGCGGTCAGAATCATCCGCGCCTGCAAGGAATTGGGTATCCGGACCGTCGCCGTCTATTCGGAAGCCGACGCCAGTTCCCTTCATGTCCGCTTCGCTGACGAATCCGTCTGTATCGGGCCCGCTCCAAGTTCTGAGAGCTATCTGAATATTCCCGGCATCATCAGCGCCGCGGAGATCAGCGACGTCGAAGCGATCCACCCCGGGTATGGTTTCCTGGCGGAAAACCCCCATTTCGCGGAAATTTGCCAATCATGCCAGATCAAATTCATCGGCCCGAGTCCTGAGGCGATCCGGCTCATGGGAGATAAGATGGCGGCGAAGACTTTAATGAAGAAAGTGGGGATCCCGGTCATCCCCGGCAGCGATGATGTGGTAAAGACCAAAGAGGAAGCGCTCAAGATTGCCAAGAAGATCAAGTATCCGATCGTTTTAAAAGCGGTGGCGGGCGGTGGCGGCAGGGGGATGCGCGTCGCCCACAACGACGTCCGCCTAGTGAGCGCCTTTTATACAGTGCAGTCGGAAGCGGAGAACGCGTTTGGCAATCCGGATATCTACGTCGAAAAATATTTTGAACGTTCCCGCCACATTGAATTCCAAGTCATCGGTGATGAGAGCGGACGGATTGTTCATCTGGGAGAACGGGATTGCAGTATTCAAAGAAGACACCAGAAACTCCTGGAAGAAGCTCCGGCCGCCGGATTAGACTCAAAACTAAGGCGCAAAATGGGGGAGGTTGCCGTGAAAGCCGCGAAAGCGGCCGACTACGTCAGCGCGGGAACCCTCGAATTCCTAGTAGATGAAGAAGATCAATTTTATTTCATGGAAATGAATACCCGGATTCAGGTAGAGCATCCGGTCACGGAAATGATCACGGGAATTGACCTCATCAAGGAGCAAATCCGTATTGCCGGAGGAGAGAGACTTTCCTTCAAACAGGATGACGTCAGGCCGTCCGGGCACGCGATTGAGTGCCGCGTCAATGCCGAAGATCCGGATAATAACTTTATGCCTTGTCCCGGCAAAATAGTCAATTTTTACCCGCCGGGCGGTTTTGGGGTCCGAGTGGATACGCATATTTATCCGGGATACAACATCCCTTCATTCTACGATTCGATGATTGCTAAGTTGATTGTTCACGGGAAAAACCGCCACGAGGCGATACAAAAGATGCAAAGAGCGCTGGATGAATTTATTCTAGAGCCAATCAAGACGACGATTCCCCTTCACAAAAGGATCCTTCAGAACCCCGCTTTCCTCAAAGGGAAAGTGTACACGAATTTCGTGGAGGAATTACTAGGAATCTCTGAAAAATAGGAATCTCTGAAAAAGTCGCAGTTTAAAAAAAAGCCGTAATCAGGTATAATGATCACCTTATGAAAAGGTTTTTAATTGGCTTAGGAGTTTTTCTGTTGATGGTCATCACCCTGCTGGTCGGGAGCAGTTTTGTCGCGGTCTCTCTCCAACTGGTCAGCATTGATGACGTTGTTGGTTTACTGCAATCTATCTATGGCTCCAGGGACTTTAGAGTGGTCCTTGGGGTGAGCGGCTTTGTCCTGGCGATTCTTGGTTTCGTTATCTTTCAGTTAGTCACCTTGAAAATGCAGCGGGAAAAAACGATCGCTTTCACGACTCCCGACGGACAGGTGACTGTTTCACTGGAAGCCATTGAAAACTTCATCCGCCGGATCACGAAGCACCTTCACGGAATTAAAGAAATAAAGCCGGATGTCGTGGCGAATAAAAAGGGGCTTCACGTGTTCGCGAAGGTGACCCTGTTGGAGGAAACAAACATTCCCGAGATATCCGAGGAAATTCAGCGCGTCATCCGAAAGAAAATTCAGGATATGCTGGGAATTGAAGAGAACATTCAAACGAGAGTTCATATCGTTAAAATCGCTTCGAAAGAACCGGAGCCAAAAACAGAGACTGAACGAGAGACATCCGCGGAGCCTGTCACGCCCTACCGGGATTATCCAGAGGAATAGAGGAAAAAATGCTGAAACGAATTGGTGTTTTAACAGGAGGCGGAGATTGCCCGGGGCTCAATGCTGTCATCCGGGCGGTGGTCAGAACGGCTTTAAGGGACGAAACAACGGTCGTAGGGATTCGGAATGGCTGGAAGGGGCTTATTGAGAAAGATGTCATGGATTTGGACCTCCAGGCCGTGACTGGAATTCTGCCCCGCGGAGGGACAATCCTAGGGACCTCCCGCACTAATCCCTATAAAAAGAAGGATGATTTACAAAAACTGAAGGCAAACTATAAGGATTTAGAACTCAACGCGCTGGTGGCAATCGGAGGAGAAGATACTCTGGGGGTTGCCTGTAGATTATATAAAGAAGAAAAATTCCCCATTGTCGGTGTTCCCAAGACGATCGACAACGATTTATCCGCGACTGATTTTACTTTTGGATTCGATACCGCGGTCAATATCGCCACCGAATCTATTGACCGTCTCCACACGACCGCCGAAAGCCATCACCGCGTGATGGTGGTAGAGGTGATGGGGCGCCACGCGGGATGGATTTCCCTCTATTCTGGGATCGCGGGAGGAGCCGACGTTATTTTGGTTCCCGAGATTCCGATTGACCTCGACGAGGCTTGTAGTTTCTTGAGAAAGCGCTATGAGAGAGGAAAGGGATTCAGCATTGTCGTGGTCGCCGAAGGAGCGACGTTTAAAGAAGGCCAGGAAGTTGTTCTGGAAGAGAAACTGGACGCTTTTGGCCACGTCCGCCTTGGGGGGATTGGCGAGGTATTGGCCCGGAAAATCGAGGAAAGAACAAAACTGGAGACAAGAGTCACGGTGCTGGGACATATTCAGCGGGGGGGAACACCGACCGCCTTTGACCGTGTCCTGGCAACACGATTTGGGGTCAAGGCGGTTGAATTAGCCCAGAAACAGGCATTCGGACAGATGGTCAGCCTCCAGGGAACGGGGATCGTCGCGGTTTCTCTTGAAAAGGCGGTTGATAATATTAAAACGGTGGACCGTGACCTGTATGAAGTGGCAAAGGTCTTCTTTGGATGAATTCCTTTATCGCTCGTATCAAGAAATCGGTTGAAGAAAATATCGAGGTCAAACAGCGGCTTTTGGACGGCCACTGTCAAGTGATTGAACAAATCGCGCTGGGGATGATCCAAACCCTTAAAGAGGGGGGCAAAATCATTCTTTTCGGCAACGGAGGGAGCGCCGCGGACGCCCAGCATATTGCCGCGGAACTCATGGGGCGTTTTGCCGCGCAACGACCAAGTTTGCCGGCCATCGCCCTGACGGCGAACACCTCAACGCTGACAGCCATCGGCAACGACTTTGGCTACGAATATATTTTTTCCAGGCAGGTGGAAGGGATCGCCAGAAGGGGAGATTTGGTCATCGGCATCTCGACCAGTGGTAAATCGCCCAATGTTCTTCGCGGGATACAGGCGGCTAAGCAGATGGGAATTAAAACCGTGGCTTTTGCCGGGGGCAATGGCGGTCCGGTTGGAAAAGAATCTGATTTAAGTTTCATTGTGCCGTCTCATAACACGCAAAGAATTCAGGAAACTCACATCATGGCCGGGCATATTCTTTGCGAACTGATTGAACACCAACTCTATGATTCAAGAGAAAATAAAATCGCTGATAGAACTGCTTCCTCTTGCCGCTGAAGAAAAGAAAAGAGGAAAAAAAATCGTTTTCACCAATGGCTGTTTCGACCTGATCCACGCCGGTCACGTGGAATATTTGGAAGAAGCGAGGAAGCTGGGGGATTTGCTGGTCATCGGCTTGAACAGTGATCGATCGGTTCGCGCCATCAAAGGGATTGCCCGCCCGGTGAACACCCAAACGGCCAGAGCCGTTGTTCTGGCCGCGCTGGAGTGCGTTCAGTATGTGATCCTCTTTAACGAAGCCGATCCTCTCCAACTGATTCTGGCCATAAAGCCGGATATCCTGGTCAAGGGGGGCGATTGGCCGGCCGCCGAAATCGTCGGCGCGAAAGAAGTGAAAGCGTACGGTGGAAGCGTGAAAACAATTCCCTTTGTCCCGGGGTATTCCACGACCGATCTTATTGAAAAAATTCGAGGCCTGGAGTTTTGTTCAGAATGATCCCATCCGCCGCCCGTCTGATGGACGCCAATCTTAACCGTGTCCGGGAGGGATTGCGCGTTTGCGAGGATATTTCACGATTTATTTACGAGCAGAAAGATTGGTTTCTTTCTTTTAGAAACCTTCGTCATCAGGTAACACAATTAGCCCTTGAAAGAATGGATCTGTCCCGATTAACCCAGTTCAGAGATTCTGAAAATGATCTTGGCAGAGGAATTGACGCGGCCAAAAATGAGAACCCTTCCCACCCAGATTTGTTTCTGAGGAATTTACAAAGAGCCAAGGAAGGGTTTCGTGTCCTAGAAGAATTTGGCTGCGAGATTGATCCTTCGGTTCGGCAGACTTTTCAAACTCTTCGCTACACTCTCTACACCTTAGAAAAGAAAATCGTATCCCAGTTGCATGAAAATAAGCAGCTATCAACTTTACGTCATTCTGGATAGAAAGTGCCAGAGGGGAAGAAGCTTTCTGGAAACAGCCCGTGCGGCTATTAGAGGAGGAGCGGATGTTATTCAGCTCCGGGATAAAGAGCTCTCCGCGAAAGAACTGATTCGGCAAGGAACGCCGGTCAGAGAATTGACCCGGCAAACGGAGATTTTATTCATCGTTAATGACCGTTTGGACGTCGCTGTTGCCCTGCAGTCCGACGGTGTTCATCTGGGACAGGATGATCTTCCGATTGACGCGGCAAAAAGAATTCTCGGATCCAAAGTTCTGATTGGTAAATCAACCCACAGTCTGGAACAGGCCCTGGAAGCAGAGCGGGAAGGGGCTGATTATATTGGCGTCGGCCCTGTTTTTGCCACTCCCACCAAACCTTCGTATCTTCCTGTTGGGCTTGAATTGGTCAAAGAAGTCAGTGAAAGAATCAAAATTCCCTTTGTCGCTATCGGCGGCATCGAAGCCGGCAATATAAGAGAAGTCATCGGTCAAGGAGCTGTTAGTGTGGCAGTCGTCAGAGCAGTAGCGGGGGCGGAAAATATTGAAGAAGCGGCGCGGCAGTTAAAAAAGGAAATTCACACATGTCAATTGCAGTCGCAGGCACGGTAGCGCTTGACAGCGTTAAAACCCCTTACGGTGAAGCGAAGGAAATCCTAGGGGGATCAGCCACTTATTTTTCACTGGCCGCGAGACATTTTACCAAAGTAGGATTGATTGCCGTCGTTGGAAAAGATTTCCCCGCGCGTCACAAAAAGCTATTCACAATCCATGGAATTTCTACTGAAGGACTCATCACAGAGGAAAGAGGAAAAACTTTCCGCTGGACCGGAGAATACCGCGATAACTGGAATGAAGCGTACACGTTAAGGACGGACTTGAACGTTTTGTCCGATTTCAACCCTGAAACGCCACCCGAATACCGACATTTCCCTTTCCTTTTTCTGGCCAACATTGATCCGGATATTCAACAGAAAGTTTTATCCCAGATGAATCATACCAAGGCGGTTTTCTGCGACTCCATGAACTTTTGGATCCATAACAAGAGAGAAAGTCTGCAGAAAGTCATCGAGAAGGTTCACGGGATTTTTTTGAACGAGTCGGAAGCCCGAGATCTGACAGAAGACGCTAATCTTTTCCAATGCGCCCTGAAAATTCAGAAAATGGGCCCCAAGGTTGTTTGCATCAAAAAGGGAGACCATGGAGCTATTCTCTTGAACGGCCCTTCTGTTTTCATCTGTCCCATTTATCCATGGACCCAAGTGAAGGATCCAACCGGCGCCGGTGATTCTTTCGCGGGGGGATTCTTGGGGTATCTTTCACAATGCGGAAAGATGACTGACAGGAATTTGCGGATAGCGACCGCCTATGGCGCCGTGATGGCCTCTTTCACGGTAGAAGACTTTGGCCCAAAGCGTTTGCTCAATCTGAGCCAGCGAGAAATCCATGAAAGATTCGTTAAACTCCGCCAAGTCGCTCGGTTTTAGCTTTTGCTTTGGCTTTTAAGCGGGTGTAGTTCAGTGGCAGAACGCAACCTTCCCAAGGTTGATGTCGTGGGTTCGACTCCCATCACCCGCTCTTGTTCCAGGCTTATCCGCCGAAGGCGGATGTGCCTGGAACTTTCGAAGAAGCTGGGAGAGTAAAATGGAAAGTAGAAAGTGGGAAAGCACAAAACGAAAAAAAAGGTTAAATTTTGTTTTATCCACTATCTACTATCCACTATCCACTATCCTTTTTATCGGTTGCGCCACTCCAGCAACAAATACACCTGTCTATCCATCTGCAACCATCCATTCGTTTTCATTGCCGCCAACCACTCCAGTGACTCCCAGCGGAATTTATCATACCGTTCAGAAAGGAGAAACACTCTGGAGGATTGCCCGCGCTTACCAAATCCCCATAGAAGAAATCGTGAAAGTGAACCGTCTTCCGGACGCGACAAAGTTAAAAACAAGCCAGCGGATCTTTATCCCAAGAGCGGTAAAAGTGGTGGAAAACCTGGAGGAAACAACTGCTTTAACTCTCTCCGCGAACGAAGGTTTTATCTGGCCGGCCAAGGGGAGGATACTTGCCTATTTCAGCAGTCTAAAAGAAAAATCACTCAACAAAGGAATTGATATCGCCTTGCAGCCCGGTACCGCTGTGGCGGCCGCTCGGAGCGGGAAAGTGGCCTTTGCTCATGAAAAACTCAAAGGGCTGGGTAAAATCGTCATCGTTGATCACGGCGATGGATACCAGACCGTTTACGGCCATCTTTCAGAGATATTGGTAAAACCGGGAGACAAAGTGAATCAGGGAATGGTCATCGCCAAATCTGGCAATACGGGAAGAAATTTGGGGGCTTCTTTGCATTTTGAAGTCAGAGAAGACCATAAACCTAAAAACCCGCTTCATTACCTTCCGTGAACACACAACTTATGGAGCGAAGGATTTAAAAATCTATGACTTTCAGCGACCCAGTCTTTGGCAACGATTTTTTCGGCCGTCAGGAGATCATTCAGCTCCTTCAAAAGCGGCTCCGTTCGTTTGAAAAAGGATACCGCCAAAACGTGGCTCTTTTAGGACGCCCCATGGTTGGGAAAACTTCGATCCTCTATGAAATCTTACACCGCTGGGAATCCGCCAAGATTAATCCATTCTATTTTGAAATCCGGAATGAATCTCTCGCCTCTTTCGCGGAACGCTTTATGACGTCATTCCTTTGCAGAATTCCTCAGCAAAAGAGTAAGGAGACTCCAAAGCAAGTCAATGTCTGCCAAGAAGCAAAAGCCCTGATGGATCAGGGGTATGTCCAAAAAGGATTCATGCGGCTTCTGGATTTGGTTGACCTACATGTTCAAGAAACAGGCCGTCCTTGCCTGATGATTCTGGATGAATTTCATCTTCTGGAAAATATCCTGGGGCCCGAAACTTTTTCAACCCTCGGGAAGAAAATCCTGATTCAGAAACAAATCATGTACCTTCTGGCAAGTTCCGCGGTCGCGCAATCACGGGACATCCTGCAGACAAAACTCAATCTGCTGTTCGGCCAGTTTGAAATGGTTCCCGTGGAACCCTTTTCCATGAATACTGCCGATGAATTCCTGACCAGACGTGGTGGAGAAGCGCTGCCGAGAGAATATCGTTCCTTTTTAATCGCAGTCACCAACGGCAACCCTTTTTACTTGGACGTATTAACGCGGCACCTCGCGAATTCATCTTTTCCCGATCCCCAAAAAGCAATCGTTGAATCTTTCAGAACAACCCTCATGGTCTCTTCCGGAATTTTATCGCAATATTTTCACTCACTTTTATCTCAATTGAATGACTCTGCGAAACCTGAGGCTTTGGGTCCCACAGAATTAAAAATACTCCTCGCAGTCGCTGAAAGAAAACACCGCGTCAGTGAAATTGTTTCTTACTCCTCCCTTTCGAAAACCTTTGTTCAGCAGAGCCTGAAGCGTTTCGCCGATAAGAATTTTGTTGAAAAAAAGGGAAGCTTCTATCTATTATCTGATTTGCTTCTTTGCTTCTGGCTAAGATCGGTTTATAGCGTCAGGACCTTCTCCTCAGGAGCCGATTTTGAACACAGAGAGAAGGTTTTCCAGGAAAGCGTCCTCAATTGGATAAAAGATTTTATAACCGAAGGCAATAAGCAAATACATCTGAGGCTTTCCTGTCTGCTGACCTCCTTTGATAACCATTTAATCGAGTTTAAAAATAAGTGGGTACGCCTTCCTCATTTTCAAAGGACGGACATCGAGCTGAACGGCGCGATCCCGCACGTCATTGGCTACCTTCCGAATTCACAAAAATGGAAATGGTTCATTTATCCTGATTCTATTGGGGAGGAAGATGTTTCCGCGCTCGCCTCTCGGCGAAGCCGAGGGCTCGTCGGAACGGAGAAGGAAGAGGAGCAGAGAAAAATTATAGTGGCGTTGCGGGGGATTGATTCCAATGCCACTCTCTTGGCTAAAGAACTCAAGTTATGGACATGGGATTTAAACGATCTTAACCAGCTTCTAGAAACCTATGGACAACAAAAGGTGATCTTGTGAAAAAACTTTGGGCGCCGTGGAGAAGCCGCTATATCAGGAATCTGGATAAAAAGACAAAGGTTTGCGTTTTTTGCGTCAAACCCAGGCAAAAGAAAGACCGTGAAAATTATATTATCAAGCGTGGACGATACTGTTATGTTGTTCTCAATATCTACCCTTATAATAACGGGCATGTCATGGTCAACCCTTATCGGCATGGCGCGGACCTGTCAATGTTACGGCCGGAGGAAATTCTGGAGATGATGCAGTTAGTCTGCGAGATGCAGGAAAAGCTGAAGAAGAAAATGAAAGCCGCCGGATTTAATATTGGGATCAATATCGGCAAAGACAGCGGTGCCGGGTTCAGCCACCTGCACGTTCATATCGTCCCGCGGTGGAGAGGGGATACCAATTTTATGCCGATATTAACAAATACTAAGGTTGTCTCTGAATCGTTAGACGCGGTCTATCAATTATTAAAATCATAAGAGTCGGGCAACCACAGGGGGTTGCCCCTACAAATTGTAAATGAGGAAATATGAAAAAGGCGACTGATAATAATATATATGATGAGAATGGATATTTTGTAGGGGCAGGCCCCCGTGCCTGCCCGAAGCAGAATGTTTTGCGGCGTGAAGAAGCTGAGGAGCACGAATTAGTCTTTTTAGCTCCTTACGCGATGAAGAGCCGTTTCAGCAAGGGGAGAGTCCATCGGGAACCGGAGCATCCTTACCGAACCTGTTACCAGCGGGACCGGGATCGGATTATTCACTCGACCGCGTTCCGCCGTTTGGAATACAAGACGCAGGTTTTTGTCAACCACGAGGGAGATTACTACCGGACGCGGTTGACTCACAGTCTGGAAGCGGCTCAAATCGCCCGGACCATTGCCAGAGCGCTCCGCCTGAATGAGAATCTGACAGAAGCCATCACTTTAGCCCACGACCTGGGGCATGGGCCTTTTGGTCATAGCGGACAAGACGCGCTCAAAGAATTGATGAAAAACCACGGTGGTTTTGATCATAACCAGCAGGGAATACGGATCGTGGAATATTTAGAGGAACGCTATCCTGACTTTAAAGGGTTAAATCTCACCGTTGAAGCGCTGGAAGGAATGAACAAACACGCCAAGCGGAGCGAATCTCCTCTGCTGGAAGCGCAGATTGCGGATACCGCTGACGAGATTGCCTATGATAATCACGACCTCGATGATGGAATCACTTCCGGTCTTATCAGCGAGCAGGAACTTCAAAAAGTCTCTCTCTGGCAGCAGGTGTCACAGGAAATCACAGGGCGTTATCCCGGGACAAGCGATGAAATCCGGAAATACCAAATCATCAAAACATTGATTGACAGGCAAGTCAGCGACGTCATTTCTTCCACAAGCGCGCGGCTCAAAGAACAGACAATTGACTCCGTTGAAAAAGTACGAAGTTTTAAAGGAAAACTGATCGGTTTCAGTGACCCGATGAGCCGTTTAAGAATTCCCCTGCGCCGTTTCTTATCCGAAAATCTTTATCACCATTATCGGGTCGTTCGGATGGCTGATAAAGCGGCTCGCTTTATCAAGGATATCTTTGAGGTCTATATCCACAAACCCGAACAGCTTCCCAATACCAGCCGAAACCGCCTAAAAGATGAGGATCCCTATCGAGTGGTTTGCGATTATATCGCCGGCATGACCGACCGCTACGCCTTGGATGAATACAAAAAATTGTTTGAACCGTATGAACGTGTATAGTTCCAGGCTTATTTTTGCCCTTATCTGACTTGCTGCAAAAATGTGCCTGGAACTTTCTTAATAGTATCTCATTATAAAATAAAGAGTTACGATTTTAATTTTCCCCCTTGACAAGGAGATAACCCCATGGTATCCTTTTGGTAACATTAAAGAAATGGTAACTAAGGCCGGCAACTCTAGAAAATTGGATAAAACAGGGGTAGCCGGTTTTCTTTTAAAGGTACGTAAAAGCCAATGAAAGCAACTCATTCAGAAAAACAAATAGGTTACGAATCCGAGCGAATCATTCGCGTGGATTCGTTCGGGATTCGTCGTATTCATGACCTAACAGTCTTTTTGTTGATTTCTTTGGCGCTAACTTCGCCAAGCTGGGCAGGGAAAAGTCTCTGGGAGCTTCGCGGGCAAACAACTCAATCAACCGCTACTGAAGAAGAGTCCTCGCAGGGTGAAACCTCTCAGCAGACTGAAACAAAACCGCAAGCGCCAGCGCAACAGACAGCCGTTCAAACAGCCGCTAAAGAAACCGCTCCAGCGAATCCCGAAGCGGCTTCTTTCGTTGAAAGCATTACCATCCCCAGCCAGTACGGCCGCGTCAAAGAGAGATTCGCCGGAAGCGATAACCGCGTTTTTATCCTGATGCAGGAGATTCATAATCATCCAGAAGTACAGAAAAATAATAAAGAGATTATGACGGTTCTTTTAGATCAATATCAAGTACCGTTGATTCTTGTGGAAGGCCACTACGGTCCTTTCCCTAATCGGGAAGTCTTACGATTACAGCCTAAAGACTGGCGTGAAGATTACGCAAAGACACAATTGGAAAAGGGACTCTATCACGCGGAAGAATATCTCTACTTAACCCGTGATATCCCTCCGACGATTATAGGAGTAGACGATAAAAAAATTGTAGAAACAAGCTACGATCTGATCCATTATAAATTTCTATCTGACCATCAAGTAAGAACCCAATCCGTTTTCAATCGTTTCAGCGAAGCCATTAATGTAGCCAAAGAGAAATTGTATAGCCCTGCGTTAAAAGCATTCGATGGGAGCGCTCAAGAATACGCCCAAGATAAAATCAGCGCTGAAGAATTTGTCACTATTCTCACTCAAGCGATCAAAGATCATGGATCGGCGCTTTCAGAAGCAAACTACCCTAACATTGCGTTGATTGTGAAAGGGAATGAAGCTGAAGAGCAAGAAGACTACGAAAAGTCGCAGGAATACCTGCAAACAGTGGATCATTCAAAACTTTTTGCCGAAATCAAAGGTTTGGAAAAAGAAATCCGTTCAAAGTGGTATAAAGATCCAAAAGAACAAAAATTAGACCGTCTGGCAAAGGCGCTCTACTATTTTGAAAAACTAAGCAAAATTTCCCTCGTTCCTCTAGAATGGGAAGAATATATTCAGGATCTTTCTCCTTTTACTATTGCTGAGCTAGCCGATTTCTTAAAAGAAAACAGCATCGCAGTTTCAGTGACCGCGGAGGAAATTGCCTTCCTTGATCAGTATCGTAAGGAAGGGGAAATTTTTTATCAAATCGCCATTGACCGCGAAAGAACCATGGTTGAAAATAGCCTCACGGCTTTATCACAAAACAAAGTAACCAAAGCAATCCTACGCAGTGGCGGTTTTCATACATCGGGTATCAGTCAATTTTTAAGAACCAATGGGATTTCCTATGTGGTAATTGCACCGCGTGTTACACAACCAGATATGCCAACTCCTTATAAGGAGTTATTAAAGAAAACGATGGATAGTTTAAGCAAGAATATTCCAGCTGAAACAACGCCACTAGCCCATCGCTAGTGGGCTCTAAGCTTAGTGTTAAGAATTAAAAAATAAAAGGAGGATACAAAGCAATGAAACTGATGACAACGATTGGAGTAAGTGTGTTCTTTTTAACTAGCTGTTTAACAACTTTGGCTTGGGCAATCCAAGCTGGCAATAGGCCTTCACTCGCGATTTACAGAGATGCCGGCTACGACTCAGGAACCCAGCAAGCACAAGCAGCTCAAGCGACATGGCAACAAGCACAAGAGAGTCTTCGTAATAGGGTAGGTGCTACAGAGGCAATCTCAACTACCCTAGACGATGGCTCTCTGGCTTCTGTCACCTATACAAATGAGGGTGGGACCATCAGAATTGTGAAAGATGGTATTATGGTAACACCACCTGCACCCATAGCAAGCGGCATTAGCGCAGGGAACGTTTCTCAAATAGCAATGAATTTCGCAACGCAAATTGCAGGAATCAAAAATTCAACAACAGCGAACGACTCAGAAAAAAAACAGCAGGCTGAAGCTGTCATAGATGAAGCAGAGAGAGTGGTCTTGAATGAATCTTTAAAGCTACTCTTACCAGCCGAGTTAACTGCCCAGCTGGCCTCCGCTAGTGTTTTACAACAGGATGCGGTTTTAGTTGACTTTAAGACAACTCCTCAAAGGTCTCCAAAAGCCATTGCTGCGCAATTGATTTCTTCGCAACCGAATAAAACTCTCATTGTCATTAACGTTCCACCGAGTATGGCAGAACGAGATGTGCGTGGACATTTCAACCTCTCTGATCAAGCAAGGGTTGAGATTGCACATGAGGGTAATGAGACTGCTCGAGTTGAAGAAAGAATCAAAGCCAACGAGTTTGGCAAGGTATTAGCAATGGTAGAACAGGACACGGTTGAAAGAATTCAAAGGTTAGTAGGAGGAGTTGCCAACGTTTTAGTGGTTGCTCCTGCAGGTGAAATTACCTACCGAGCGATTCGCGATTTAACTGGAAAGAACGTGTAAGTTAACGTGTAAATCTATGTATCCTCCAACAGGAAGGGGGCTTTTAAATGCCCCCTTCCTGTTTTTGTTTCTACCTTCGAGAAATAACATTTTCTATTTGGCTTTTACCTTTGGGTTTTTAACTTGTTCTTCTTTGTGCACTACACCTTTTAGTAACGTAGAAGAAAGGCTCCCTGGGAATTTATTAAGTCCTCCTTATAACCTCGGTCATTCAAACCCGTTATCACTGGACATGGTGCCAGATTTAATTACTTTAATGAAAAGCAAAAACGCTGCCTTCCGTGAAAGAGTTATAGAAACGCTTGCGAAAATCGGTAACCCAGCTATTCCTGTACTTATTGAAGCATTAGGATGGGGAGATAAGGATAGTGAAGAAGATAGGAGGATCCGTCATGGGGCAAGAGAAGTACTTATTCGAATTGGTGAACCAACCGTACCATTTTTGATGAATGCATTAAAAAGTCAAAAAGCGCTTGTGCGTGCGAATGCTACCGTTGCACTTGGAGAAATTAGACTTCCTGAAAACCAGATAGTTCCAATTCTAATGGAGCTCGCGGAAGATAGGGATCGTAATGTCGGTCTGCTGGCAATTTATGAACTTTCTAAAATAAGTTCTTTACCCATAGAAACCATCCCGGCACTGATTAAATTATTACAAGATAACGATGCAGAAATTAGAAAATTTGCAGCAATCGCTATGAGTAAAATAAATCCAGCAGCTGGGGAAGTTATTGATCCACTAATCAAAGCGATGTCAGATGAAAATCCAGAAGTTCGTTGTTACGCCACTCAGACAATTGCCGCAATTGGCCCACTAGCCCAAAAAGCTGTCCCCCACCTGATCAAGGCACTTAAGGTTAAGGATGGATACCTTTTTGTGCAATCAGAGTCGGCAAGAGCACTTAAAGCGATAGGTATGCGGAACAAAGAGATAATAAGAGCACTGATTGAGGCACTAGAAAATAATAGGGAGTGGATAGTTAGAACTAACATCGCAGTGGCTCTTGGTGAATTATATGATACTCCTAGTGATGTAATTCCAATACTAATACAATTGCTAGCTGACGAAAAGATTGAGGTTCGATCTCAGGCGGCTACAGCGTTAAGCAAAATTGGTACACCAACAGTTCCATCTTTGATTAAGGCATTAAAAGCCACTGATATAGATACCCGAGCTTACGCGGCAGTTGCACTTGGCAAGATGGGCGCGCTTGCGGCTGAGGCCATTTCTCTATTAATTGAATGCTTCAGCGATCAACGTTTTATCGTTAAAGAATTTGCTGCTTCTGCTATTGACAAAATAGACACAGATGGGACTCGCGCGATCTCTTTATTAATCAATTTCTTAACTCATCAAGACTTGAACCTTCGTGCTTCAACTGCATTCTTTCTGGGCTACATGAACCAACATTCAGCAATGGTGGTGCCTCCATTAACTAAAGCATTAGAAGACCCAGTAGGATTTGTTCGCTACCGTGCGGCAGAGTCACTAGGTAAAATAGGATTTCCTGCAGAAGAAGCTGTTCCAGCTTTGATCACGACTCTACAAGACAGAGATGAAAAAATTCGCGTTACTGCAGCAGAGTCATTAGGCAAAATCAATCCTAGAAGAGATGATGTCGTATCTGCATTGATCAATTTACTAAATGATGAAAGTAAAAAAGTCCGACTGGCTGCAATAGTTGCTCTTAGTCAAGCTGGACCCATTGCAAAAAAAGCAGTTATACCATTAATGGACCTACTTGAAGTAGAAGACCCCTATCTCCGTATAGAGTCTGCAAAAGCACTCACTAGAATTTATCCGGCCATATTACAATTGCTAACCGAAGCTGAAATTATTAAAACATCAGGGGCAATTAAAAGCTTTCACCAGTTGGTGGCACTTCTAAGTTTAACGGATCAACTCTATGGCCAAAAGGCAATTGAGGTATTGGAGTTAATAGAGGAAACTGATAGGAATAGTGTGATCATTACTAAAGAAAGCGGAATATCAGAAATAATAGCTCGTGGCGTTCTTCCTACGATAGGTATGAAAAAATGGCCAGCGGGAGTAAAGATAGAATTTCCTATAAAACCTGATGTCACTCCGGAAGATAAAGGCGTTTATCACAATTGGGAGAGCCACGAACTTAGTGATGAATTAGAAGAAATCAATAAAGTCAGCCAAGTTTCGATTCACAGCGATTGGTTTAAAGGGATCCATTTAATCTCGGCTACTCAACTGACTCTATTTCCACCTATGGACAGGGATCCGACAAAAGCCCCCGCTTCGATAGATGAAAAAGAGGTAGGATTTATTGTTGGGAGTGGGGGAGTTGTAGAAAAAATGGAAGGGATGCGCTTAATAACGTACTATGCTAAAACCGATCGTATTGATTTCTTATGGGGAAAGGATTTAAGGATGATTCAGCTCTTGATGTTTGCTGGAATATCAACACAGATTCAAGCTGAGAACCGAATACCACAAGAGATCGTTGGAGCAAAGGTATGGGAGCGATTCCAGGAAGGGATGAAAGCAATATTAACCTCTCACGGATTAAGAGAATTTATTGAACAAGAATGGTTCTATGAAGAAGGACAGGGATGGAAGAGTCGGTATAGTACTCGCTATGAACGATTTTACTCAGAAATCCGCCCAGGTATTGTCCAGCTATTTAACGTGATCCGGTCTCCTGCTGGTGAAAAACTGAGGCAGGAAGTAAAAGAACTAGTTGAACCTTTACTGGATGAATTAGAGCAAGTCATATGGAGTGAGGGCCTCAAGCAATTGCCCGATGTTCTATTAAGAAGTATTCTGCGTAGCAGTAACTTAGAAGAAGAACTACGACTGAACGCCTTGGTTGCTTATCTCATGAAGGAAAGGTTACCAGGAGAACTAGAGGAAGCAGAGGCACAGTTACTTAGAGATGGTACTATTTTGATTCCACTTTTGGCAAAACTATATGCAATAGCACAAGAAGAGTCCCAAGCCGAGATTAGAGAGATAGCGCTACGAGCCATTGTTAATATTACCTTAACCATGGATGAACAAAAGCGCCGAGCTGGAATTCAAAAATTAGTGGAAGTGGCAAAAGAAAAAGAAATAGCTCCTGAAGTACGTGCCGTAGCATTATGGAGTTTAAGTACAATCATTGAAACTGACACTCTGAGAAGATTGAATTACCTAAAAGGAGCAGAAATAGAAGCGATTTTAAATGGGATGGAAGCAATTATCTCCGATGAAACGGAGATAGATTATTCAGGTGTCGGAACGACAATCGGCTCTATGGCGCTTGATGTTAGATTAATGTTAGCACCATGGGGTGAGGAAGGGCAAGGTCCTGTACGGGCTATTGGTACATTTGAAATGGAAGAAGATGAGGAAGATAGTGAAATAAACACCGTTAACCTAGTACAAATTCCTGAAATGGCTTTGTAGCTTTGTATCCTCCCTACCGAGGCGGCCGTCAAAATCCGCCCTCTTGTTAATGGGGTACAGTATAGAACTCGTAAGGTTAATGGGAACCTGTCACGCGATTTTAAAAGCGGCAGGTTTAAAAGCTAAGAGGAGTGAAAGGTAAATGATTGACCTTAAATATTCCCTCGTGATTGAAGCAACAGAGGACCCTATCTTTTTTGGTTTTTATTCACCTGATTTAGAAGGGTTTACTGGAATTGGTCATTCAATTGAAGACTGTATTTACCAAAGCAGATGGGGGATGCGGGAGTATCTTGAGTTACTGAAAGAGAAAGGACTTCCAATTCCAATACCCAATCCAAAACCAACGATTATTATCCAAAACGAGAACGAACAGGGATTAGCAAAAGCAGGTTAAAGAGGTGTCATACATGTGGTATAAGAGGAGGCGGCCCTCAAAAAGCCGCCTCGTTTGTTTTTTACTTGACAGGCTTTAGCTGTATAATGTATACTGTATATTAGATGGAGGGGTGAACTAAGGGTGTCTACAACAAAACGAACACAAATGTATTTCCCATTAGCGCTGTTTAAAGATCTTCAAACAGTCGCGCGGCGGGAGCACGCTTCCGTAGCCGAATTGGTTCGCCGCGCGGCCCAAAAATACTTGGAAGAATATCGCAACAAGAAAATCAATTGGAAAAACGATCCTCTCTGGACAATAGTTGGCTCCGGAGAAAGTCGTATGGGCGACCTGTCCAGTGAGCATGATCACTATCTTTATGGCAGTTCTAAGAAACGCCCGAGCCAATGAAGGTTTTTATTGATACCAGCGCCTGGCTGGCGTTAGAAGACCGAAGCGACCAATTCCATTCTCAAGCGGTAAAAATTGCCGATTCTCTCAAGAAAGAACATATTCCTTGGATCACCAGTGAATACGTTTTTTTGGAAACGGTCACGCTTATCCGCTTGCGCGTAAGTCATCACGCCGCTATTTTGTTTGGGGAAGCATTGTTGCAAAGCCGCCTTGTTGAAGTTGTTGAAATAGACGCGGCGCTTCGCCAGAAGACATGGCAGGCATTTAAACAGTACAGTGATAAAAAATTCAGCCTTGTGGATTGCAGTAGTTTTGCCCTTATGCGAGAGTTTAATTTAACCAGGGTATTTAGTTTTGACCATCACTTTGATCAAATGAGTTTTGAGAGAGTTGAATAAAAAAAGAAAAGGGATCTATTCGCTATTATCATGGCTCAAAGGAAGTTCCAATGGTACAAGAAGAGGCGGCCGTCAAAAGCCGCCTCGTTTGTTTTCTAAAAAGTACTCGAACTTGATTCGTTTCATGATATAATATAAACTCTATGCGGCGGGGGATTGCTCTTTTACTTTTGATGGTCATGGCGGCGGGGTGCGCCGGTGGCAGGAAGTTGGTCCACGAACAACGGTACAAGAAACGCCTGGAGATGTCCCGGCAGCAAAATGGGCTTCTGTACGAATTTCAGTTCACTCCTCCAAAACAAAAGGTAGAGCAGGAGGGGGTCGAAATTGAAGTGGAGTCCGTTTCGCACACGTTCTTAAACGGGCTCTTCAACGACAAACGGATCTTTGGATCGCTGGCGGGATTGAACCCTTATCTGCCGCAAAACGTGGTCTTCTACGTCAAGATCAGCAATAACAGCGACAAGAAGATCACGGTGATCCCGGGGGATTCGGTTCTGTTGGATGATCTGAGCAGTCAATACAGCTTTCTGGCGCCGGATTATACCGTGGCGTTGTCTTTGGCGAAAGGATCCGCCGCGGGTTCCGTGAAAACGATCGCCGGCGCGGCGCCCGGGTTTTATGGCGCCGGCCTTGGGTTCGCGACCTCTTTTTCAAGAGACCCCCAAGAAAGACGGCTTTCTGTTTTAAATATCGTGACTCTGACCAGCGGCACGGTTTACCCGGGTGTTGTCTATGACGGTTACATGGCGTTTTTAAAGCCGAGTCATGAAGCAAAACAGATTACGCTGATAATACCGAATATCAAACTGGATTTTAATCCGAACAATGAACCGCAAAAATCGCTCGATTTTACCTTTGACTTCGAGGTGAAAGCTTAAAAACCGATGCCAAACCCAAACGCTTCTTATCAGGAAGAGCTTTTTAGGGAATTTTCCCAGGGGACCGTCCAGAGGAAAAGCGCTTTTTCAAAACAAGCTCTTTTCTCATCGAAGATGGTTTCTTTTGAACAAATCCTTTTCACGGCTATCGGCGGGCTGATCGCGGTAGTGATCGCTTTTTCGCTGGGTGTGGAAAAAGGAAAGAGTATCACTCGATCATACGAGAGCCCTATGGTGGAGACCCGCGTTGCCGCTCCGGTATTGCCGCCGGCCGCAAAAGTAATTCCTACTATTGAACTGCCGCCGGTCATTGTCACTCCCAAGCAAAATAAAGAAGCGTCAACGCAAAAAAGCGAGGCCAAGGGATACACGATTCAGGTTGCTTCGTATAAAGATAAAAAGTCCGTTGAAAAACTGATGGGTGAATTCCATTCAAAAGGGCAGAAATCATTCTCGATGCCAAAGGGAGAATTACTGATTGTGTGTGTCGGCAATTACCAAAATCCCACGGACGCCTCAAAAGCGGCCAAGACACTCAAAAAACAATTCCCTGACTGCTTTGTCAGGAAATTATAGAGAAAAAGGAGTGAACCATGTCACAACATCCAAGCTTAAAAGTGAGCAGTGCCGGAACCGAACAACGGAGCGTTCTAAAGCGTTTTGAGAAAGTGAAGACTCTCCAGGAGAAGAAACTTTGGAATGAGCAGACTTCTATTTTTCATCTTCCAAAAGTGAAGACTGTCCGGCTGAAAATCAAGAAAGCCGCGGAAGCGGCACCGAAGGAAGGAACTGCCGGGGCGCCGGCGGCTCCACCGACTGGAGCTCCAGCAGCAACGTCTGCCAAGAAGGGACCCTCCACGCCGGCAACCCCTTCCGCGGCGAAACCGAAGTAAGACGATTGACACGACTGATGATGACCTTTTGGATTACCCTTCCTCTGTTTCTCATATCGGTCGTCTTGCACGAAGTCTCCCACGGATGGGTCGCTTATTATTTAGGGGACTCGACCGCCAAGAATGCGGGCCGGCTGACACTCAATCCGCTGGCGCATATTGATTACCTGGGAACGCTTCTCCTCCCTTTTCTTTTGGTGGCGATGCATTCTCCCATCGTCTTTGGGTGGGCCAAACCGGTACCGGTGAATTTTTTGAACCTCCATCATCCCAAACGGGATATGGTCTGGGTCGGAATGGTTGGGCCCCTGACGAATATCACGATCGCTTTTGTTCTTTCCCTCTTACTTCGTTTGGGGCTCCCTGAAGCGCTGGCCTCATGGCTGACACTTGGGATTTTGATTAATTTGGTTTTGGCGGTCTTTAATTTGATTCCAATACCGCCGTTGGACGGTTCCCGGGTCCTGACGGGATTACTCCCGCCAAAGCAGGCGATTTTTTTACTAAAACTCGAACCGTTCGGATTTTTGATCCTTTTACCGTTGTTATGGCTGGGAATCATGGATAAAGTGCTTTGGCCAATGGTGCAGTTTCTGGCCGCCTTCATGGGTGTGAGATAAAATGGAAACCGTTAAAGTCAATCTAGGGAAGCGAAGTTACGAGATCATTATCGGAAATGACCTTCTTGGGCGGGCGGGAGGACTTATTCGTAAGAGAGCCCGTTTAAACCATTCATCAGCGGTGATTTTGACAGTGCCGCCGGTCCGCAAGTTATTTGAGCAAAAAGTCAAAAGCTCTTTTGACAAAGCGGGCATCCATTCATTCTTCATCGAAGTGCCGGATACCGAAAAGAGCAAATCCTTGGCGCAGTATTCAAAAGTTCTTAACCAGTTGACAAAAATTTCCAAGGGAGGAAACTCCTTTTTCCTTGTAACCCTCGGCGGCGGAGTGGTGGGGGATCTGGGAGGGTTTGCCGCGGCGACTTTCAAACGGGGAATTCCCTGCGTTCATATCCCGACAACCTTACTGGCTCAGGTGGACTCGGCGATCGGCGGCAAGACCGGAATTGATCTCCCCAATGCTAAAAACATGGCGGGGGCCGTTTGGCAGCCGTCCGTGGTCTTAAGCGATGTGAGCGTGCTGCAATCACTGCCGGAACGTGAATTTATCTCCGGATTAGGGGAAGTGATTAAGTATGGCGTCATTGCTGATGAAAAACTCTTCCGGTTCCTGGAACAATGCCCCCCCAAGGAACTGCAAACGGATCTCAATGCTCTAGTTTATCTGGTAACGGCATGCAGCCGGCGCAAGGCAGAATTCGTCGAAGAGGATGAAAGAGACCAGAACGGGAAGAGAGCTTTGCTCAATTTCGGACACACGATCGGCCACGCGGTTGAATCGGCTATTGGATACTCAAAGCTCTACAAACATGGCGAAGCCATTTCGATTGGGATGGTGTGCGCCGCTCGAATCTCTATCGCGCTGGGGTTAACGCATGAAACATTGTTATTGCGGCTGATCTCTCTCTTGGAAAAAACTGGATTGCCGGTCCGGTTAAACCCGAAAGTCCCGGTGAAGAAAGTATTAAAAAATTATCTTTTCGACAAGAAATTCTCCAACTTAAGAACCCGTTTTGTCCTGCCCTTAAAAATTGGCCGTGTCGTCCTTCAAGAAGGAATTCCCGAACAAATCGTGGAGGAGGCGGTAAAGGCATGCCGTTCGTAAAAAGGTTGTCTCAAGAGGAAAAAAACAGAATCAGCGAACTCCGCCGGCTTCAAGCAGAACTGAAATACCGTTTCAGGGATCTTTCTTTGCTCGATCAAGCGTTGACTCACAGTTCGTTCAGCCACGAACAAAACCTTCCGGGAAAGGACTATGAAAGGATAGAATTCCTGGGGGACTCCATTCTGGGAATGGTGATCAGCGAATACCTTTTCCGTCAGTTTCCCTTTTTCACCGAAGGGCAGCTGACAAAATTGAAGTCTCAAATCGTCAGCACCTCAACCCTGGCGACTCTGGGCAAAACCCTGCAGCTTGAAAACTTTCTAAGAATGGGGAAAGGGGAATCGAAGTCTTTAGGATCCTCCAATCCGCTTTTTCTGGCGGGAGCCCTTGAAGCCATTGTGGCGGCTGTCTATTTAGACGGCGGACTGCGCCCTGCTTCTCAGTTGATCTTATCGCATTTCCACCCGGAGATTCAACGGATTGAAGAAGGCAAAGGAAAAAGGGATTATAAATCAATGCTCCAAGAACTGACGTTGAAAAGATTTAAGAGTACTCCGCACTACGAAGTTATTTCTGAAATCGGGTCCCAGCATCAAAAACAATTTGACATTAGGGTGGCTATCGAAGGAAAATTATATGGGAGCGGGTCTGGGCGGAATAAGAAGAGCGCTGAACAGCAGGCGGCCAAAGAGGCGCTCACAAAGTTTATGGCGCTATAAATATGCCTAAAGAACTGGAAAAACTTTCAGAAAAAGAAATTCAGCAGCGTCTCTACGGGGGGTACCTGAAACCGGTTCCCAAAAACATCAAAAAGCCGCAGAGCCCTGAGGAACCGAAAGAAAAACCTCTTCAAAAAATTGACAGTGGTTCAGGATTGAGAATCGTATGGAATTTTGCTCTTGGAATTGCTATCATTCTCCTGATCGGGTTTTTAATCGTGCGCCTGGGAAATACGCCACAGGTGCCTAAATCATCCCAGAAAGCGACGCCCCGGAAACCTCCAGTTCCAACTCCTAAAACCGCCTCAGCGCTGGTGAATCGCCCTTATACGATTCAAGTGATGGTCTATGAGAGCAAAGAAGGAGCGGAAATATCAGCGGGGGAGTTGAAAAAACGAGGTTTTCCAGCTTACATTAAGCAAAGTACGATGGTCTCCGGCAAGTTGCAATTCCGTATTTACGTCGGTGAGTTTACGACGCAGGAGGAAGCAAAATCGACCCTGGCGACGCTCAAAACACATCCTTCCTGCCAAGAGAGTTTTATCCGAAAGAAGTAACCCTTATTTTAACGAGAGCTGAATCTGGTTTCCTTCTCGATCCAGCGTGACTTCGTCCTTCGTAATCTTAATTAACTTGACTCCTTCAATTTTATCGCCCTCTTTAAAGATGTCTCCGTTAATAATCGCGAAACTCTTTCCTTCCATGAGGGCAATGCCGCTCAACTGAAAACTAGACGCGGAGAGATTTCTCGCCTTTTGCATCAGTTTTTCGTCTTGCAAAGGAGCGGGGACAAGGGCCGTTTGATTCGTTTCTGGAACAGAGGAGTGTCCTTGTTTCGGCGTACGATGCGCTGTCAAGCTCTTGAACGCGATTCCCACGGCAATTGCGGCTAAAAGAAAGACCATTAACCGGTTAAATCCTTTTTTGCCAGGTTCCGATGACACCAAAAGCTGGGGGTGGTTCTCTGAAGAATTTTCCACCTTTTTTAACGCCTCGCTGATAATACTCATACGGTCACTCCTTCCACTTCTTCAATAGCTCGATTGACGATTTCCGATGTAATTTCGTTTTGGCGCTGAACGAAACCGGCAAGTAACGCGCGGTCGCAAACAAGGTTTGTGATCCTTGGGATTCCCCTAGAATGCTGGTAAATCCTGACAGCCGCTTCGTCGCTGAAATGAACGTGCTGTTCCCCGCCGGCGATGCGGATCCTATGCTGAATATAAGCCGTCAGTTCTTCTTGGCTCAACGGCAGGAGGAGACTTCGGATGGCGATTCTCTGCCGCAGCTGCCGGAGTTCCGGTTTCGCTAATTTCCTTTCGAGCTCTGGCTGTCCGACAAGGATAATTTGCAGCAGTTTCATTTTCTGAGTCTCCAGGTTTGAGAGAAGCCGGATTTGTTCCAGAGTTGAATCAGGAAGGTCCTGTGCTTCATCCAGGAGAAGGACCGTGTTTCCTTGACCGGCAGCTTGTTCCAGCAAGAACTGATAAATCCCGTCTAAGAGAGCCAGCTTTGAACGGTTCTTTGCCTCAATGCCAAAATCTTCAACGATCGCCTGCAATAATTGAATCTCGGGAAGATTCGCGTTGAAAATAAAAGCCGTTTTCACCCCCGCTCCAAGCCTGTTCAGGAGTTCTTTGCAAAGAGTTGTTTTACCGGTGCCAACCTCGCCTGTCACCAGCAGAAAACCTTTCCTGTGTTGAACGCCGTAGATCAAGTGGTCGAGGACTTCGCGGTGTTTGCGGCTGAGGTAAAGAAAATCAGGATCCGCGGTGAGGTTAAAGGGGTCCTGGGTGAAGTGATAGAAATCGTGGTACATCGATTTTCATTATAGGGGACGGTTCTTATTTTTTCAAATAGATTCGACTTCGCTCACTACAAGCGGAATCTTCCGGCGATAAAAAATAAGAACCGTCCCCTATTTTACCGATTTTACTTGAAACTCTGCAACTTCCTTGTTATCCTACTGATAGAATCAAAACCAAAGGGGGTTCCATGTGGAGCGGCATCGATAAACGGTGTTTCCCGCGGGCGAATTTTGAATGCCATGTCGTTGTCAGAAGAAAAGACCATCCTGAAAGTTTTTCAACTCAGACAGAAAATATCGGCGCCGGAGGCATTTGCGTTATCCTGGATAAAGGATTGGAGCTTTTTACGGAAGTTATTGTGGAAGTAGATTTTCCAGACAACCAAAGCCCTCTAATCAATGACGGAAAAGTGGTGTGGGTTGTTAAAGAGGCCGGGAGCAATAAGCGGTTTGACACCGGTATTGAGTTCATTGATCTCCCCGAAGAACAGCAAAAACGAATCGAACGAATTGTTGAAAATGTTTTGAAAGGTGTTTATAAAAAAGCCGCGGTACAGAAGCGATGATAGAAATTGCAATCGTTGACGGTGTTCGGACCCCCCAAGGAATGCTGGGAGGCGTTTTCCGGACACTGACCGCTCAGAAGCTGGGGGAAGTTGTCGTCCGGGCGTTGACCGCGCGGGCCCGCTTAGAGACGAAACTGATTGACGAAGTTATTTTTGGCTGTGTCGGTCAGACGAGCGACGCCCCCAATATCGCCCGCGTGATCGCCCTGATGGCGGGCCTTCCGAACAAAATTCCCGGCTATACCGTTGCCCGCAACTGCGCTTCCGGTATCCAGGCGATTGTCAACGGGTTCCAAAGTTTGATCTGTGGTGACGCTGAAGTTTTGATTGCCGGCGGCGCCGAAAGCATGAGTTCACAGCCGTATGTGAATAGAGACCTTCGTTTCGGGAAACATCTCAAAAACTCCGAGTTGATTGATTCACTCTGGGAAGGACTGACCGATCCCATCTGCGGACAATTGATGGGACGGACCGCGGAAAACCTCGTTGAAGAATTCAAACTCACAAGGCAGGAACAGGATCAATTCGCGGTATTGAGCCACCAACGGGCCTTTCGCGCCACCCGCGAACAGCGTTTTAAGGATGAAATCGTCCCTGTTCCCGTTACTAAAAAGGCCTTCGGCAAAGAACTTCCTCCTGAGATGATCACGCAGGATGAAGGGATTAACGTCGGGCTGACCGAACAAATTCTCTCGCAATACCCGGCGGTTTTTAAAGAAAATGGATCGGTGACTCCAGGAAATTCCTGTCCCATCAGCGATGGAGCTTCCGCCATTCTTCTTATGACAGCCAAAAAGGCCAAAGAATTAGGATATACTCCGCTGGGATTCATTCGTGGTTACGCCTTTGCCGGTCTTGAACCTCATCGAATGGGCTTAGGGCCGACGTTCGCCGTCCCGGCGGTCCTGAAAAAAACGGGGCTGCGCCTTGAACAGGTGGAGCTGGTGGAGTTAAACGAAGCTTTCGCGGCTCAATACCTTGCCTGTGAAAGAGTGCTTGGATTAAACAGGGAAAAAACCAATGTCAACGGTGGAGCGATCGCGCTGGGGCATCCGGTTGGAACCAGCGGCGCTCGAATTGTCGTGACTCTGCTGCATGAGATGAAAAAAAGGAATTTGCATACGGGCCTGGCAACTCTTTGCGTTGGAGGAGGGCAGGGGGCGGCAATTGTCGTTGAAAGATAACGTAGGGGCGGGCCCCTGTGCCCGCCCGATAGAGGGCAACCACAGGGGGTTGCCCCTACAGGGTGTTGACAAGAAGAACCTAATGTACATCTACAAAGCCGCAGTCATTGGCGCAGGAGCCATGGGAGCCGAAATTGCCCAGGTGATTTCTTATTCAGGGCTGCCGGTGATATTAAAGGATATTAATGATGAACTGGTCCAGAAGGGATTAAAACATATCCGCGAAATTTACCAGAAACGAGTAGACAAGGGGAAAATGTCTTCCGTGGATCTGGAATCGAAAATGAATTTGATTCAACCAGCCACCGGCTATGAACCGCTGAAAGAAATAGATATCGTTATCGAAGCGGTCCCCGAAAAAATGGAGATTAAAAAGAACGTTTTTCAAGAACTGGATAAAATTTGCCCTTCCTATACTATCTTTGCCTCGAATACGTCGGCTCTTTCGATTTCGGAAATGGCCCGGGCGACAGCTCGTCCCGAAAAAGTGATCGGGATGCATTTCTTTTACCCGGCTCATGTGATGAAACTGGTGGAGGTAATCCCCGGCGCGCTGACATCGGAAGAAACCACCCAGACAGTCACCGCTTTCACGGAATCGCTGAGAAAAATTCCCGTAAAAGTGGGGGAGTGCGCCGGCTTTCTGGTGAATCGTCTACTGATGCCCTATCTGAACGAAGCCGCCTTTTGCCTGCAGGAAGGGGCGGACTCTGTCCAAAAAATTGACGACACCATGGTTAGGTTTGGAATGCCGATGGGGCCTTTCACATTGGTGGACAACCTCGGTTTAGATATCTGCTACGACGTTGTGCAAACGTTGCTGAAAGCGTACGGCGAACGAATGAAGCCGGCTGAAATCTGGCAGGAGATGTATACCTTGAAACGGTTAGGCAAGAAAAATGGGATTGGATTTTATAATTATTCTGGAGATACAAACGACGATACGATTTCTCGATTGATTCGTGTGATTCAGGATAAATTGCGCGTAGGGGCGGGCCCCCGTGCCCGCCCAAATTCAGAAGGGCAGACACAGGGGTCTGCCCCTGCGTTTATCCCAGAACGCCTTTTATTTTCAATGGTCAATGAGGCGATTCTCTGTATCGAAGAAAAAATCGCCAACGCCTGGGATATTGACATGGCGATGATGGCGGGGGTCGGATTTCCGCAAAGCACCGAAGGACTTCTTCATTACGCCGATTCTGTGGGGCTGGATGTCATCCTTGATCAACTGAAAAGATTTCAACAGGAACACGGAATAAGATTCAAACCGGCTCCACTGCTTGAAAAAATGGTGGCAAATGGGGCTGTGGGCAAAAAGGCAAAACGAGGATTTTTCGAATATGTATAGGGGAGGTAAAAAATGTCATTAATTGATTTGACCTTAGGCGAAACCATCGCGATTGTCGTCATCAACAATCCTCCAGTCAACGCCCTTTCGATGGCGGTGATGCAGGAACTGGATGGCGCCATCGAACAAATTCATAGAGCTCCCAAGATCAAAGCGGTGATCTTAACAGGCCACGGAATGGTTTTTATCGCTGGGGCCAACATCAAAGAAATTGCCCAGATCCAAAACGCGCAGCAAGGAAATGAGGCGGCGTTGAAAGGGCAAGCCGTGATCGCCAAAATCGCTAAAGCGCCGATTCCCTGGATTGCCGCGATCAATGGCCCTTGCCTTGGCGGGGGAAACGAATTAGCCATTGCGTGTCACTTTCGAATCGCGGGAGATCGCGCTGTTTTTGGACAACCTGAGATCAATCTAGGGTTGATTCCCGGTTTTGGCGGGACTCAACGGTTGCCGCGCCTGATCGGAACTTCGCGCGCTCTGATGATGCTTTTAACGGGAGACAATATCACCGCCCATGAGGCGCTGGCTCTTGGATTAGTGAATAAAGTCGTTCCCCAAGGGGAGATCCTCAAACATGCCAGAGATCTGGCAATGAGGATTTCAAGCCGCGGCAAAGTCGCGATTCAAAAGATCATAAAAGCGGTTCAGGAAGGAGAATCACTTCCGCTCGATCAAGCGTTGGCGCTGGAGGCGAAACTTTTCGGCGAGATTTGTGAAACAGCCGATATGAAAGAAGGGGTGACTGCCTTTATTGAAAAAAGACAGCCGCTATTTAAAGATGCCTGACAAACACCCGTTATTGTTATGCGTGGGAGTTGATCCTCTCGAAAAAAAACGAATTAAAGCGAAACTCGGTTCCGTCACCGAAGTTCGATTTGAGAAGGGAGACTTGAGTGAAAAAACCGAATTGCTGGATCAAATTGAATACCTGTCCGTTTTCATCTATTCCCATGTGACGCGGGAAATCATTCAAAAAGCGAAACAACTTAAATTAATCGCGACCCGCTCAACCGGTTTTGACCACATTGACGTCGCTTTCTGCAAGAAAAGAGGAATCACGGTCTGCAATGTTCCTTTCTACGGCGAGAACACCGTCGCGGAACATACCTTCGCGCTGATTCTTTCCCTCTCCCGCAGTATTCACAAGGCCTATGTCCGGACCATTAAAGGAAATTTTTCTCTGGAGGGTCTTCAGGGTTTTGATCTCAAAGGAAAAACTCTGGGTGTGGTGGGGGCCGGGCATATCGGTCTGCATGTGATCAAAATGGCCAAAGGATTCGGAATGAGAGTCGTCGCTTTCGACGTCCGCAGGAATACTTTCTTAGAAGAAGTGCTCGGTTTCGAATACGTTCCGTTGGATGTTTTGCTGCGGGAGTCCGATATCGTTTCTCTGCATACGCCGTATTCGGCAAAGACTCATCATTTGATCAACCGGGAGAATATCCGTCTGTTCAAAAAGGGGGCATTGCTCATTAATACGGCCCGGGGAGGTTTAGTGGAGACGACAGCCCTTACTTGGGCGTTGGATAACGGCCGCTTGGGGGGCGCGGGACTGGATGTGTTGGAGGAAGAAGAATTGATCCGGGAGGAGGAGCAGTTGTTAAGAAAGGATTTTCCGGTGGAGAAAATGAAAATTGTTTTGGAAAATCATATTCTTCTCCATCGTGAAAATGTTGTCATTACGCCGCACATCGCGTTTGACAGCCGTGAGGCCCTCGAACGGATTTTAAATACCACCCTCCAGAATATCGAGTCGTTTCTGGGGGGAAGGCCGCAGAACGTGGTTGTTTAGATGAAGGAGGTTCCATGGATTTTACTTTCAGCCAAGAACACAACATTCTAAGAGAAACAGCCCGTCGGTTTGCTGATGCTGAAATTCGTCCGCTGGCCAATCAAATTGACAAAGAAGCGCATATCCCTGAGTCCCTGATTAAAAAATTAGGTGAAAACGGGTTCTTTGGGATTCCGTTTCCCGCCGAATATGGCGGCGCGGGAATGGGGGAGATCGGCTATTGCGTCATGCTTGAAGAAATTGCCCGCGCTTGCGGTTCAACGACGGTCCTGATCGGAGCCCACACCAGCATCGCGTGCATGTCACTTTATCTGGATGGGAATGAAGAACAGAAAAAACGGTTTCTAACCGCGATGGCGCAAGGAAAAAAAATCGGCGCCTACGCCCTTTCTGAACCGAACGCGGGATCAGACCCTGCTTCGATGGAGACGACCGCCACGAAAGACGGCAATGACTGGGTCTTGAACGGAACCAAAATATACATCACCAACGGCGACATCGCGGATGTGATCGTGACCTTCGCCGTCACTGACAGGGCCCTGCGGGGGAGGGGCGGGATTACCGCTTTCATCGTGGAAAAAGGGATGAAGGGATTTAGCATCGGCAAAAAAGATCAGAAGATGGGAATCCGCGGCTCCGGGTCGGTGGAGCTGAGTTTTCAGGACGTTCGTGTTCCTCAAGGAAACGTAATCGGCGCGATCGGCGCTGGATTTAAAACAGCGTTAAAGTCTCTTGACCGGGGACGTCTTGGGTTAGGAGCCGGCTGTATTGGAGCCGCTAAGGAAGTTCTCTCTTTGAGCATCAAACACGCGACGCAGAGAACCCAATTCGGCGGGCCGATCGCGGAGTTTGAAGGGGTCCAGTGGATGCTGGCGGAAATGGGAGCCCAGATTTACGCGATGGAGGCGATGGTCTATCGGACTGCTTGGTTGTGCGATCAAAATCTCCCGTTTAGCCGCGAAACGGCTATTGTGAAAATGATGTGTTCTGAGATGCTGGACGATATCGTGGACAAAGCCGTCCAAGTGCACGGCGGGATGGGATACATGGCCGATTATCCGGTAGAAAGATTCTATCGCGATTCACGGATTAACCGAATCTTTGAAGGGACCAATGAGATTCAGAGAATTGTGATCGCGAGGGATTTGATAAAGAAAGGGAGCTATTGAACATCTTCGTCTGCGTCAAACAAGTTCCCGACACCGCCAGTAAGATTGAAATTGCTCCCGACAAGAAATCAATCGTGACGCAGGGATTGACTTACGTCATGAGTCCTTATGATGAGTTTGGCCTTGAGGAAGCTCTTCGTCTGAAGGAAGCCGCCGGCGAAAATTCAAAAGTTTCTCTTCTGACGATCGGCCCGGAACGCGCCACGGAAGTCTTGCGGACCGGCATGGCGATGGGGGCTGACGAGGCGATTCTGGTCAGATTAGATCAACCTCTTTTAAATAATTTAATACTCGCTTCTTTACTGGCAAAAACACTGGCAAAACACCCTTACGATCTGATTTTCTGCGGTAAACAGGCGGCCGATGATGGAGCGGGGCAGGTGGGCCCGATGCTGGCCTCTTTGCTGGGTATTCCTTACAGCACCTTTGTGGTGGAACCGAAATTGACCGGGGAGAAAAAAATAGAATTTCATCGGGAAATCGAGGGGGGAATGGTTGAAATCTACGAGGCGGAACTTCCGGTGCTGTTGACTGCCGAGAAAGGACCTCACGAGCCGCGTTACGCTTCACTGCCGGGGATTATGAAAGCGAAGCAAAAACCGATCACCCAATATACCCTGGCCGATTTATCTCTCACTGGGCAGGAACTTGATGATCTGGGCAAACAGATTGAACTGGTGGGATTGGAGTATCCTCCTCAGCGAAAACAGGGGAAAATTATTCAAGGAACTCCGGGAGAAGCGGCGAAAGAATTGGTGCGGCTGTTGCATGAAGAAGCAAAGGTGATATAATTTTTAGGCAGGCATAGAGGCCGGCCCAATTGCAATGTAGGGGCGGGCCCCCGTGCCCGCCCTGATCGGATTGTAGGGGCGACCCGTCGGGTCGCCCCTACGAAGGACAACCACAGGGGGTTGCCCCTACGATTACGTATGAACATCTACACATTATCCGAGCACCGAAACGGTGAGTTAAAAAAAGTCGGCTTTGAACTGTTAGCCGCCGCGCGGCAGTTGATCGGAGAGGGAGACAAAGTCCACGCCCTCTTGCTGGGCCAAAGCAGTTCTACCGAAAAGTTTCCAGAACTTCTGATTCAACAAGGGGCTGACCAGGTGGATTATTTGTGTCATGATCTCTTGGCCGAATACTGTTCAGCACTTTACCTCAAAGCGCTGAGCGATTTTTTACCGAAGCAAGAACCCTATTTTCTCTTGTTTGGAGGTACAACCCAAGGTAAGGACTTCGCCCCGGCGCTGGCTACCCTGTTAAAAGTCCCTTTGTTGAGCGACTGCGTTGAGATAACACGAACCGCTGACAACTGTTTGGAAGTTGTCCATCCGATTTACGCTGGAAAAGCGCTGGCTCGTTTCCGTTCTCGCGGATCTATTCAACTGGCCACCCTTCGCCCGAATCTCCTTGATCCTTTGCCTCCTGATGCTTCACGAAAAGGAGAGGTCAAACCCCATGAGGTCTCGTTAGAAAATGTAGGGGCGGGCCCCCGTGCCCGCCCAATACAGGGCAACCACGGGGGGTTGCCCCTACGGAAACAAACCATCCAGAAATCAACTGGAAAAATCGAATTAACCGAGGCGCAGATCGTTGTTTCCGGAGGAAGAGGGCTTAAAGGCCCCGAAAATTTCCATCTTGTTGAAGAACTCGCCGCTGCTTTTGGCGGAGCTGTGGGCGCTTCAAGAGCAGTCGTTGACGCCGGGTGGCGTCCTCACGCAGAACAAGTAGGGCAAACCGGGAAGACAGTCACGCCAAAACTCTATATCGCTTGCGGTATTTCCGGAGCCATTCAGCATCTGGCGGGAATGGCTTCCTCAAAAATCATCGTCGCTATCAACAAAGACCCCAATGCCCCCATCTTCAAAAAGGCGGATTACGGTATTGTGGGGGACGTGTTTCAGGTGTTGCCGTTGTTGATGGAAGAAATTAGAAAGATGCGATCATTGTAGAAAAAATGGGGGAAAAATAGGGACGGTTCTCATTTTTTCTGCTTCAATCTTCTTCAATCTTCCAAAAAAAATAAGAACCGTCCCTATTTTTCCACGGGTTAACCCGCTAACTGGCTAACTCACTAACCGGCAAACTGGCTAACCCGCAAACCCGTTAACATTTATGGCAATATTATCCATTGACCAAGGAACCACCGGAACTCGCGCCATTCTTTTCAACCGGCAGGGGAGGATGATCGGTGACGCGTACCGGGAAATCACACAAATCTATCCTCGTCCCGGATGGGTCGAACACAAACCGGATGAAATCCTTAAAAAAACTCTCCAAGTCATCCAGCAGGCAATCGCGAAAGCGCGATTATCTCCTTTAAAGATCGTCGCTATTGGAATCACCAATCAACGAGAAACAACTCTCCTGTGGGATCAACGAGACGGCAAACCGATCGCTAATGCTATTGTCTGGCAATGCCGCCGTTCGGCTGAAATTTGCGAACGCCTCAAAAAATGGAAATTGCAGGCGCTCTTTCAGAAAAAAACAGGGCTTGTTCTGGACCCTTATTTCTCTGGCACGAAACTGACCTGGCTTTTCGAAAACGTTCCACAGGCGCGCGCGCTGGCGAAAACCGGCCATCTCCGCTTTGGGACAATAGACAGCTGGCTTTTATGGCATCTCACGGGAGGAACCGTCCACTCGACGGATTATACCAACGCCTCACGCACTCTTTTATTGAACCTCAAAACCCTCCAGTGGGATGGCGTCCTGCAAAAAATCCTAAAAATTCCATCATCCATCTTACCAACGATCAAACCTTCTTCCGGGGTTTTTGGGGAAACCGTTAAGGTAGGGGCACGGCGCGCCGTGCCCCTACCCTCCGGCATTCCAATCGCGGGAATTGCAGGCGATCAACAGGCCTCGCTGTTCGGTCAGGGGTGTTACGACCCCGGCACATTAAAGAATACTTATGGAACAGGATGTTTTCTTCTCTTGAACACAGGAAAGAAACTGGTCTATTCCAAAAATGGGCTTCTCACTACCGTAGCTGCCGACGCTTCTGGCAAGCCAGTCTATGCTCTCGAGGGATCGGTCTTCATCGGCGGGGCTGTCGTGCAATGGCTTCGAGATTCATTAAAGACAATTAAAACCTCCGCTGAAAGCGAGCGCCCTGCCGCCCGGCTTCAAGATAATGGCGGTGTCTATTTTGTCCCGGCGTTTGTGGGATTGGGAGCGCCGTACTGGGAACCCAACGCCCGTGGGACGATTGTGGGACTGACCCGCGGCACAGGGAGAGAACAGATTATTCGCGCTGCGTTGGAATCGATTGCTTATCAGACACGGGATGTGTATGAGACGATGATGCAAGAAACATATCATGCGAATATTGTAGGGGCGGGCCCCCGTGCCCGCCCAACGCAGGGCAACCACGGGGGGTTGCCCCTACACGTTGACGGCGGCGCCACGGCGAACAAATTTCTCATGCGATTCCAGGCGGATATTCTGGGAAAACCGGTGACCCTTTCACCCATGGCACAATCTACCGCCTGGGGCGCGGCGAAATTGGCAGGGCTGGCTGTAGGTTTCTGGAATTCGGTTGAGGAATTAAGAGAAATTGAGAAGGCGAAAACTGTCTTTCAACCAGAAATGGATCCTGTGACTAGAGAACGATTGTATCTTTGCTGGAAGAAAGCGGTCTCGGTTACGTTGGATTATGGACGAAATAAACCCGCAAGAAAATGTTGAAAATCGCCCATCGCGGAGCCAGCGGCTACGCTCCTGAAAATACGCTTGAGGCCTTTGGTAAAGCGATTGATCTCAAAGCTGACATGATCGAACTGGATATTCATCAATGGAATGGGCGATTGGTGGTAACGCATCAGAAACCAAAGGGGACTGTCCCCGAACGGGGACTGTCCCCAAATTTGCAAGATGTTATCCGTTTCGTTAAAGGCAAAATTCAATTAAATATTGAGATTAAAGAGGGTGGCGTAATCTATCCTGGTATCGAAGAAAATCTACTTGCGCTTCTAAAACAGGAAGGGTTCGAAGATCAATGCGTCGTTTCCTCATTTGACGCGCCGACCCTGCGACAAATAAAATCATTGACCAGTAGGGGCGTATTGCAATACGCCCCTACATGCGGTCTTATTTTTGACCGCCAGCCCATGGTTGGGTTGCAAAGCGCTGTGGATATTGGACTGGACGTCATCCATCCGCGGTGGACGATTTGTACGCCGGAATTAGTCCAGCAAGCGCGGCAAAAAAAGAAGAAAGTGATCGTATGGACCGTGAATACGCCGGGTCAGGTGGAATATTTCAAAAAAATGGGAGTGGATGGTATTATCAGTGATTACCCGGATATTCTGTAAAACGGAAAGTGGAAAGTAGAGAATGGAAAATGGATAAAGCAAAAACAGAACAGAATCTTGTTCAGATGTTTTATAACCAAGTTCTAAAATACGGTGACCGTGTTGCGCTCAAGATGAAACGAGAAGGGCGTTATCAGGATATCTCCTGGAACCAATTCGCTAAATCAGTTGAGGTAATCGCCGCGGCTCTTTTGGAAAGAGGGATTGAAAAAGGAGATCGTGTCGCCATTCTCTCGGAGAATCGTCCGGAATGGGTCTATACGGATTTAGCCATTCTCTCTGTCGGCGCCGTCACGGTTCCCATCTACGCCACTAATCCAGCGGCTCAGGTCAACGCGATTCTAAAAGATTCACAAGCCGCCGCTATTGTGGTCTCAAACCAAGAACAATTACAAAAGGTAGGGGCGGCCATTCAGGTTTTTACGTTTGAGGAATTATTGCGTAGGGGCGGGCCTTGTGCCCGCCCTAATACAGGGCAATCACGGGGGGTTGCCCCTACATTAAACCAGGATTCTCTGGCAACCCTAATTTATACCTCCGGAACCACCGGCGAACCCAAAGGGGTGATGTTGACCCACGGGAATTTCCTCTCCAACTGCCAGGCATGCGCTCAGGTCATTCCGATTAACGATCAGGATATTTATCTCTCGTTTCTTCCTTTGTCGCATGTCTTTGAACGACTGGCCGGTTATTATTTGATGATTCACCAGGGAGCAACTATTGCCTACGCTGAAAACATGGAAACTGTTCCCCAGAACATGATGGAAGTCCAGCCGACGGTCATGTGCGGCGTGCCGAGGTTCTTTGAGAAATTGCACGCGAAGGTGATGGAGTCGGTACAGCAGAGCACGGGGCTAAAAAGGAAGATAGCGGAATGGGCGTTTGAATTGGCGCGTAGGGGCGGACCTATGCATCTATCTGTAGGGGCGGGCCCCTGTGCCCGCCCTAATAATGTAGGGCAACCACAGGGGGTTGCCCCTACGTTATCCTACAAAATTGCTAATCTCTTGGTGTTTCGCAAACTACGATCCAAGCTAGGCGGGCGGCTTCGATTCTTCGTTTCGGGAAGCGCTCCGCTGGCAAAAGAAATTGCCGAATTTTTTTATGGCGTTGGTATCCTCATCCTAGAGGGATACGGATTAACGGAGACCTCACCGGTTATCTCCTGCAACCGTCTTGACCGATTTCGGTTTGGAACCGTTGGACTGCCTGTGCCGGGGGTCGAAGTTAAAATCGCGCCGGATGGAGAAATTTTGACTCGAGGACCCCATGTGATGAAGGGCTACTATAAAATGGAGACAGCCACCAAGGAAGTTCTAACAGACGATGGATGGTTTCACACAGGGGATATCGGCGGATTTGACGCTGACGGGTTTCTGCGGATTACCGACCGAAAAAAAGATCTTATTATTACTTCCGGCGGGAAAAATGTCGCCCCCCAAAAAATTGAAAACCTTCTTAAGCAAAGTTCCTATATTCTGGATGCCATGCTTTACGGCGATCGTAAAAAATATCTCACCTGTTTGATTGTTCCAAACATCCCTAAGATAGAGGCCTATGCCCAAAAAAGCGGAGTCAGGTGGAATAACGCGCAAGAACTGCTTTCCTTACCTGAAACCCGACGACTGATTCATCAGCAGATTGATCTGCAGTCAAAGGAACTCGCGCCTTACGAACAGATCAAGTATTTTGTATTATTAGACAAACCGCTCACCCAGGAAGCAGGGGAGTTGACGCCGACGTTGAAGATTCGACGGAAGATCGTGACGGAAAAATATCGGGATTTATTGGAGAAATTGTATGAAATGCAGTGAAGATTATTTCTACACGATTGACGGACTGCGGCTTTATTATCAACACTGCGTCCCTGACTCTAGCCGCACTCCCAAGGTCCTTCTGATCATTGTTCACGGATTGGGAGAACATTCGCACCGTTATCGAAACGTAATGGACGCCATGGTTGGCCGCCAGATGGGTGTCGCCCTCTTCGATCTCAGAGGACACGGCCGCTCTGAAGGAAGACGAGGCCATATTCGATCTTTCCGTGATTACCTGCAGGACGTGCGCCAGTTCATCCAACTCTGTAAAGCGCTTCACCCGGAGCCGTGCAGGTTTTTTCTGGTAGGACACAGCCTGGGCGGACTGATTGTATTGGCTTATTGCCTTGAAAGAATCGAATTCTTAAGTGGAGTTATCGCCTCAGGCCCGGCCATTGGAGTAAAGCTGGAAATCCCTAACTACAAGAAAATCCTCGCGTCCATACTTTCCGCGTTTCTCCCTTCGATCCAGTTTCAGAATGAGGTTCATCCTCATCTTCTTTCCCGAGACCCGCTCATCGTGGAAAGTTACCTTTCTGATCCTTTAGTCCATCATGAAGCAACGGCTCGTTTTTATACGGAAACCACTCGCACGATGGCTGAAGTACGAAGGAATATTCCCGTTCTTCGCCTGCCGGTTCTCTTCCTGCAAGGGGAGAACGATCGCATTGTTGATCCAAGAGCCACCGAACAAGCGTTCCAAGCGATCCAGTTCAAAGATAAAGCGCTGCAAACCTATCCCAATAATCTGCACGAGGTCTTCAATGATCTTGATAAAGAACGTGTCTTTGAAGACCTTTACCACTGGATCCAGAAACACTCCTAACCCTGACCTTGCGCCGAAGTCAGATCCATGTTACAATCGTCCCATGTCTGTCGACTGCGTTTTTTGCAAAATTACTCAGCATCAGATCCCGGCTAAAATTGTTTGGGAAAACGCGCAAGTCGTCGCGTTTCAGGATATTAATCCGCAGGCGCCGATTCATGTTGTGTTAGTTCCGAAAACTCACATCGCGCGAATTATTGACTTGAATGAGTCGAACGCTTTCGTGGTAAAAGATCTTATTTTATCCGCCAACGAATTAGCTAAAAACCTTAAAATCGCCGATGGGGGATACCGTTTAGTCATCAACTGTAATTCCGCTGGCGGGCAGACAGTGTATCATCTTCATTTACATTTATTAGGCGGCCGCCAGATGCACTGGCCGCCGGGGTAAATTTTTGACGGTGCAAGCACAATTATTCAAGACAAAATGGGGCTGGGGCGCGGTTCTTTATAGCCCAAAAGGATTAAAGGAAATTTTCCTCCCTAAACCGTTCAAGGCGGAAATTTTTCAAGAGCTCCCCAAAGGGGCGTCTGTGGCGGAGAATGGATCTCATCCGGCCGTTTTACAGCTCGTTGAATATTTTTTTGGAAAACGTTCCGAATTTGATCTGGAGTTTGACTTGGAAGGATTCACTCAGTTTCAGAAGAGTGTTTATAAAGAGGCGGTCCAAATTCCTTATGGCCGGACAAGCTCCTATCAAGAGCTTGCCAGAGTTGCGGGATTGCCTCAAGGAGCCCGGGCCGTTGCCGGGGCTCTTTCACAGAACCCCATTCCAATTGTGATTCCCTGTCACCGGGTGATCCAAAAAAATGGGAAGTTGGGGGGATTCTCTGGTGGAGTGACGTGGAAGTCAGCCCTGCTGGATTTAGAAAGGAGTCAAATGAAGACACAACTTATGGAGCAAAGCGAACATAAGTTGTCTGTCTGAATTTGACCCAGCACTAATTTTATGTACTATGTGTATCTCCTCAAGAATAAAAATGAGGGTGATATCTACTACGGTTACACGAATAATTTAGAAAGAAGGGTTAAAGAACATAATACAAAGGAAGAATGGTTTCTTGTTTACTATGAGGCTTATTCTTCGGAAGAAGATGCTCGTAAAAGGGAAGGTAATCTTAAACACTATGGGCAATCCAGAACCCACCTAAAACAGCGACTTAGTAAATCGTTGAGTACATAAAATTAGTGCTGGGTTCAATTCGCGCAGAAAGTTATGTTCACTGCGTTCCATAACTTTCGCGCTCATTGAAGAAAGGAGTAACTTAAAAAATGACAGAAGAAACATCAGCCAAACCAGCTCCGAACCAGCCGAATGCGGCCCCCGTGGGGGCGCCGGCTAAACCGGCTAAAGGCGGAGAAGCTGAAGAAAAAGCCAGCGGCCGAAGAAAAAATCATCCGGATAACTGTATCAAGTGCAACAAACGGTTGAGTAAGAAACAGTGGTATTACCGAAACGGCCAGTTCTACTGCGGTAAAACGTGTTGGAAAGCGATAGACGTCAAGAAAGCCGCTTGAAAATAATCGCTGGAGCCGTTCCTCATTATGAAGAACGCCCCCAGCAGGAGGAAATGGCAAGGGGGGTTGAAAAAGCTCTCGAAGCGGGGAGGACTCTCCTGGTTGAAGCCGGGACCGGAATAGGCAAAAGTTTTGCCTACCTGGTTCCGGCCCTTTTTTACGCCGTTCAGAATAAAAAAAAGGTCATTGTCTCAACTCACACCATTCATCTGCAGGAACAGCTCCTCCATAAAGACCTCCCCATTCTTAAGAAATCCCTCCCCTTTTCTTTCCGCGCTGTTTTGGTGAAAGGGCGCGGCAACTATGTTTCTCTTCGGCGGCTTGAGAAGGCCAAACGCCAGACAGCGGATCTTTTTGAAAGAGCGAATGATTTTCTGGAACTAGACCGGCTTCAGAGATGGACTATCGCCAGCGAAGAAGGGTCTCTGCAGGAAATCACCCCCCAGCCGCATCCTTCTCTCTGGGAACAGGCGCGGTCCGACACCGATAACTGCATGGGAAGAAAATGCCCCACCTATACCCGCTGTTTTTATTATTCGGCCCGGCGCCAAATGGACGAAGCCGACCTGATTATCATTAACCACGCCCTCTTTTTTTCCGACCTCGCCCTGAGAGGGTCTGATTACGCGATTCTTCCCGCCGCCGACTGCGTGATTTTCGACGAAGCTCACGCGATTGAGGAAGTCGCCACCGAACACCTCGGATTTTCTCTTTCTAAATCTCATATCCGTTATCTCCTGACGCGGCTTTACCACCCGCGGAAGAAAAAAGGGATTCTGGTAACTCATAAAGGAAATGAGAAGATCATAGAATCGGTGGCAGAGGCGCTCAAGGAGAATGAACGGTTGTTTTTGGAGATCCATGATAAATTAGGACGGACACGGGGGTCCGCCCCTACGAATACCTACCGGATTCATCAACCGTATTGGGTTAACAATCCCTTGCACGAACCCCTCAACCGAATTTATCACGAATTGGATCAATCGCGAGGCGCAGCCGATACCCACGAAGAGGAATTAGAACTGAACTCCTGGATGAAAAAGATCGCCGCTTTGCAATGCGAATTGGATACCTTTTTTGAGCAATCTCTGGAGGATTATGTTTATTGGATAGAACCGAACAGCTCCAATCCAGAAAAAACAGCTCTTTGCGCCGCTCCTATTGACGTAGGACCGATTTTGAAACAGCATCTTTTTGGTAGGGGGTTTGCCCCTACAATCATCCTCACCAGCGCGACCCTAGCCGCGGGAGGGGATTTTTCCTATATTCGAGATCGTCTGGGAATTGAACAGGCCGACGAACTTATTTTGGATTCGCCGTTTGATTATCAAAACCAAGTGACACTGCACATTCCTTCCCAAATGCCGCATCTTGAGGATGGGGAGCGTTATTTCCCCGCCCTGATAAACCAAATCAAAGAATATTTATTAAAAACGAGGGGGAGAGCTTTCGTTCTTTTCACGAATTATTCATTGATGAATCAGTCCTATGAGGTTCTTCTTCCTTGGATGATAGAAAACCAAATGCAGCCTTACAGGCAGGGAGATGGCATTCCCCGTCATCAGATGGTGGAACAATTCAAGAAATCGTCCAACGGTGTCTTATTCGGAACTGACAGCTTCTGGAGCGGCGTTGACGTCCGCGGAGAAGCATTGAGCAATGTGATTATCACAAAACTTCCCTTCGCTGTTCCGGATCATCCTGTGATCGAAGCGCGATGTGAACAGGTCCGCGCTAGAGGAGGAGAGCCGTTCTGGGAATATTCCCTGCCGCAGGCGGTCATGAAATTCAAACAGGGGTTTGGGCGGCTCATTCGGACGAAATCAGACAAGGGAATAGTGGTTGTTTTGGATCCGAGGATATTGACGAGGCAATATGGAAAAATCTTTCTACAGGCCTTGCCATCGTGTAAAATAATCAATTGAACAACGTAGGGGCGGGCCTTGTGCCCGCCCTGATACAGGGCAACCACAAGGGTTGCCCCTACAAAGGAAACCTGTGAAGATTTATAAGAATTTCATCGCTGGCCAATGGGTCCCATCCAAATCGGGTGAAATCTTTGACGATATCAATCCCGCCAACACAAAAGAAATCATCGGGCGTTTTCAAAAATCAAACGCCGCGGACGTGGATATGGCGATTCGATCGGCGCGAAACCACTTCGATGAATGGCGTCACACTCCTGCTCCAAAGCGCGGTGAAATTCTTTATCGTTTCGGTCAATTGCTGACTCAGCACAAAGAAGAAATCGCCCAACTGATGACCTGCGAAATGGGAAAAGTCCTCAAGGAGACACGGGGCGATGTTCAAGAGGCGATTGATATGGCGTTTTACGCGGCCGGAGAAGGGAGACGGCTCTTCGGTCAGACGACTCCTTCGGAACTCCGCAATAAAGCCGCTTTTTCAGTTCGAATGCCGGTAGGGGTTTGTGGCATTATCACCCCCTGGAATTTTCCGGCGGCCATTCCCGCGTGGAAAATACTTCCGGCTCTGATTTGCGGGAATACGATTGTCTTTAAACCGGCAAGCTGGACCCCCGCGACCGCAAGCCGTTTTGTGGAACTGCTGGACCAATCCGGAGTCCCCAAAGGAGTTGTCAATCTTGTTCACGGAACTGGTGATCAAGCAGGGGAGGCGCTCCTGCGTCACCCGGATGTAAACCTGATTTCGTTTACCGGTTCTTGCGAGACGGGAAGAAAAATTGCCGAGGTTTGCGCCAAAAACCTCAAAAGATATTCACTGGAGATGGGGGGTAAAAACGTCCAGATTGTGATGGAGGATGCTAATTTAGAACTGGCGGTTGAAGGGGCGCTCTGGGGAGCGTTTGGGACCACAGGACAGCGGTGCACGGCAACAAGCCGTCTGGTTGTTCATAAAAAAAATCTAAACCGATTCACACGGGAACTGGTGCGACGGGCTAAGAATCTAAAGATCGGCAATGGCCTTCATCCAAAAACGGAAATGGGGCCGCTCATCAGCGAGAGCCAAAGAAAGAGAGTCCACGAGTATGTGCAGATTGGAATAAAAGAAGGAGCCACATTGTTAACGGGGGGGAATCTTTATTCTACAGGGGGGTTTTTCTACCCACCCACGATTTTTTCCGACGTCCACCCCCAAATGCGGATCGCCCAGGAAGAGATTTTTGGTCCTGTCACAGCCATCATTCCTTGTAAAGACTTTGAGGAAGCCGTTGCCATTGCCAATGGAACCCAATATGGCCTGTCAACCTCTATTTATACGCAAAACATCAACAGCGCCTTTAAGGCGATTGAGGAGCTGCAGTCTGGAATTACTTATGTCAATGCGCCAACCATTGGAGCGGAGGTTCATCTTCCTTTCGGCGGCATTAAAAATACCGGTAATGGCCACCGGGAGGCCGGAACAACAGCATTGGACATCTTCTCCGAATGGAAAGCGGTTTATGTGGATTACAGTGGACGGTTGCAGAAGGCTCAGATTAAAGATTAAAAAATACTCGTGAAGAGGTTTCTCCTCACCGTAGGTGTACTCATTCTGGGCACAATTCTGTAACATTTTGTTTTTAAATGGGTTACATTATTTTGAAGCTTTGATGAATAAAAGTGGCATCCCAAAGACAAAAATCCCCCCGGTCAAATATTAATATAACCTATTATTAATAAATGAGATAAAATATTTGACTTTGCACCTGCCATGTGCTATCCTTACTAGTAGAAGTGAAGAGAAACAACCGTGCTCTTTGTAGGTACAGGATGGGAACAAGACTCCATAAGATAATATAAAATATGGAGTTAGCTCCATGAAACGGTAAACCCGCCGTAAGGCGGGGGCGCAAAGCCAGAGGTCCCACCGGGACGGCTCAGCTGCCAAGGGAGACAGACAGATTTAAGGCCTGTTTTCTGAAACGCCACATCGTTTCAGGAGACAGGCCTTTTGCTTTTTAAAGCCCCAGGGGGGAGCCAAAATGCTTTACATTACTGCAATGATCAAGACAGATTTCCACACTTATTTTTATAGAACAATTGTACTCAAAAAAGGTACAGGCAATCCCCTTTTGGATACAGGGATTTTAAGGACAGAGGACAGAGAGCAGAGAACAGAAGACAAAAAAGCGTTGCTTCCGGCTTCTTTAGAAAGAAGGGGATTGAGTGTTAGAAACCTTAATGACTTCTAAAATTCGCGTGGCTTTGATCAAACACTTCCTGGAACATTGCGGGGAGCGTTTTTATTTACGGCAGCTAGAGCGGCTGTTGCAATTGCCGCTGACTCCGGCTCGGAGAGAACTGATCCGGCTTGAGAAAATGGGGCTGTTGAAGCAAGAGCAGGAGGCGAACCTGAAATTTTACAAGGTCAATGAAGGCTTTGAGCACCTGGAGGAATTGGGGAAATTGGTGGGGATCCCTGAAACCAATGTAGGGGTGGGCCCCCGTGCCCGCCCTGATGAAGGGCAACCACAGGGGGTTGCCCCTACAGCCATGATTCATCATCATGAGGTACGAACGAATTGGCTCACGCCGGTTTTTGGAGTGATTGTCCTGCTCATGACTTTTCAGGTGGGCCTCTTTTATGTCTGGACTCATCCAGTTGAAAATTCGAAGGTTCTTGTAGGGGCGGACCCCCGTGTCCGCCCTGATGGGATTGCGGGGACGACCCAGCGAGTCGCCACTACGGAAGGGCAACCACAGAGGGTTGCCCCTACGTTGGCCACGGATTCTTACGTCATGTCTTCGGGTAAAGCGCGATTAACTTCGGGTGGATTTGGGGGATGGCAATGAAACTAGCAGGCAGTAGGCAGACAGCGGTCGGCAGAATACAAAAACAGCAGATGACAAATGTAGGGGCGGGCCCCTGTGCCCGCCCTAATGATGGAGGGCAACCACGGGGGGTTGCCCCTACAATTCTCTGTCTTCTGTTTTCTCTCCTCTGTCTTCTGACGCAACCCGCCTATGCGGCTCCCAGTAAATACCTCAACTATCAAGGCAAGCTGAGCGACTCCGCCGGGAAAGCGCTCACCGGCACGCACACCATGGTTTTTAGAATCTATGACGCCTCCACAGTAGGAACAAAGGTTTGGGAGGAATCAAATACCGTTACTCTTAGTAACGGTATTTTCACCGTGCTTCTAGGAAAAACCACTGCTATTGACCTGACTTTTAATAAAGATTACTGGATGAGTCTCGATGTGGATAGCGATGGAGAGATGTCCCCTCGCCAGCAGATTGTCGCAACTGCCTATTCAATCAACAGCAGTTACCTCAACGGAATTTCGAGTGATTCTTTTCTAAGAAGCGATGAAGCCGACACGATGGCGGGTACTCTCACTTTCAGCGGCGTTACAACCGACGTCACCACCGGAGCCAATGAGGACTTCACCGTTAATCCTAATGGAACCGGAAACGTGGTGGTGAACATTGACGCCGCCTCCACAGGTTTTAAAGTCACCGATGGAACGACCGATTGGCTGGTCATTGATGACGCGGGCAATGCCACTTTTACCAGCGATACCGCGACTGATTTATTTAACGTTAAAGTAGGCAATCTCAAAGTCGGTGATGGAACTCCTACCAATACCCTCAGCGGAGAATCTGCTTATGTTGAAGGATCGCTTGAAGTTGACGGTATATTATATGCCGATGGAGGGATTTCTGGAACAGTTTCTGGGACGGGTGGAGTTCATGTCCCTGACGATAAAGACTTTGGTTTTGGGAATACAGCCGCCAGTCCTGACGCGGCATTGCAATGGGACACGGCACAAACACAAGATGCTTTGCTCTTGGGATTGTCCGGCTCTAATTCTTTACTCCTATTGGAATACGCCGACATGGGGGGGGATTACGCTCACTCGACTCAGACAAATCCGACTTTATTTGTTCACTCGGCAACCGCCGCAAGTTCTGCCACTAATCAGTGGGTATCACTAGCTCATGATGCGACCAATGCAGTGATTCAGACAGGAACCGGTGATCTTGTTCTCAAACCGGCTGGCAATGATATTTTGCCAAGTGCGGCTAGTACGGATAATCTTGGTTCTTCCACCCTCCGCTGGAACAGTCTTTATGTTGCTACTTTGGATGCCACAACCATTACTAGCAGTTCATCGATCACTGGCACTTCTGGAGAAACCATGAGCGGTGGGATAGTCAATTTAAATGTAAGTTCCAATTATGCCACCAACATCAATACGGGAACTTCATCGGGAGCGGTCAGCGTTGGAGGAGGTTCCGGAACCGTTGCCATTGACTCCTCTGATTGGGATATCTCCGCGACCGGCGCAATGACAGGAATTGGAGCCATCACGGCGGATGGACTCGTCACGGGAAGCGCCGGAGCCACGATTAGCGGCGCCACTACCAGCATCAACAAGGATTCAAACTTCGCGACGAACATCAATACCGGCACTTCCTCGGGGGCGGTCTCGCTCGGCGGAGGATCAGGAACTGTCGCGGTGGACTCCTCAGATTGGGATATCTCAACCGCAGGAGCGATGACCCGGATTGATTCCATCGCGAACACCAGCGCCGATTTAGCGTTGAGCACGACCACCTCTGGAAATATTACGGCAACTCCCGCGGCGGCGACCGGGCTTTTCAATGTTGTCACTGGAAACTTAAGAGTCGGGACCGGTGGAACTCCTGGCTCCACCTTGGATGGAGAAGACGCCTACATTGAAGGAAACATGGAGGTGGATGGAACTCTCTACGCGGCCACGCTAGACAGCGGAACGACCATTACCCATTCTCTGGATGCTGCTTTCGATGATGGCAAGATCATTGATGGAGCGACCTCCTCGGCAAACGCGATGCAGGTTGGCGATGGATCCAGCGACCTCTTGTTCTATACCGCCTCCTCGGTGCCGACCATCGCCACCGAAGGGACCACCGACTTAACCATTGTACCTGGGGGCACCGATACGAACATCACCGGTGATGTGACGATTAATGCCAACGCGTACTCCACGACTCCCACTGGGGGTCTCTTTGTCGCGGTTGATCCGACTGCTGCCAATTCCGATGGCTACGTATTTTTAGGACGTCGCAGCGTCGAAACCGGAGGTTGGATGGCCCTGCGGGGCAACAGCTCCAATGGAAAACTCATATGGAATGGAAGTGAAATCGAAGCCGAAGGAGACAGCCCTGCCAGCTTTACCTTCGGAAACTCCACTGCAAAAGTCAGCCTCACCTACGACCCGGCTACCGACAGTATTTGGTTCAGCCGCGGGGTCTTTACACAGCAGTTCCGCAACATGGTGAAGAACGGATCGTTTGAGGCCTTCAGCGCTATCGAAAACTTTCGCGACTACGATCCCACCATGGTGGCCTCCGGGACATCAACCATTGGCGGAACCTACAACACGGCAACAGGAGGAGGATATCAGGGTGGGTGGAAAAACTTCGCGCCGGATGAATGGACATGGAAAGGGGGTAAGATCTACCACCGCGCCCCGCTCATCTACACGAGCGCGACCACCACAACGGCAACATTCCTGCAACAAGACTACTACCACGGCAAGGGTTCGCTGGCCTTGGAAGACACCAATACTGCCAGCAATGATCTGGTGACCAGCTATCCCAGGGAGAGTTGGACGACAGCGGCTGATGGATCCTACGCCGATGCCCACGTTGAGCAGCGGGTCACTGGCCTGAGGCCCAATGCCATCTACAGTATTGGGGTCTATATGATGCGGACGGATGACGCCGTGGCCGTGGTGGATGTCACCGGAGAAGAAACCACACCCAGCGGTACGCTGAATGCCGCGTTAGGGACTGAGGACAACAAGTTGACACTGACGGCCGCGTCGTTTTCCAGTTTTCCCAACAACGGGATCGTGAAGATCGGCAGTGAGCGCATCTCCTACACGGGCAAAGACACCGCTACGAACCAATTGACCTCGCTCATCCGTGCGTATGATGGGACCACAGTCGGCTCGTACGCCATCGGCGCCTCGGTGACCTTCGCTCCATTCAAGTACCTGACGACAAGCGACAGCACCACAGACATAGCTGGTAAGTTCACGCTCTATAAAGGACAATTTGCCAGCAGTTCAACCGCCGGGGACATCACGATCCACCTGGCTTGTTATGACGCCACCGGTGCCGCGACCGGCCAGTGTCGCTTTGACGCGGTGCAGGTTGTGGAAGGGCGTTCCGTCCCTGAGTTTCAACCCTCGCCGGTCGTGGATACAGGTGACCAAACTGTTTATGGAAGTTTACGTCTGGGACGAACGTCGAACGAAAAGGGAGGAATTCTCTCGGTGGACCGGTTTGTCCGGACTCGAGGTCTTGAGTTGTTCACGGATGACCCAGGCTTAACCGGAAAAGTCGGTGGTGGCGCCACTACCTTAGGCGGCGGCGGTATCTTTCCGCCGGGGTCGGGGTGGAATAGTGTCAACTCGCAGAAGGCGACGGTGAACATGTTTGTGGAAGGAACCTACAGCAGTACAGCCCCAGCGAATCGTTCATACAAAGTTAAAATTACCACGGACGGAACTCCCGATCAGTTCTCATGGTGGTACATGGATGACACCACGACATGGATCGAGACGGCCCCTGCCGGCAGTACGAACATCAACGTTACGACCAGCGCGGCGGCCGCCGTGACGCTAAATGATGGCGTGAAAGTATGGTTTGATAATTCTGCCACTGGGGTCGTTGGCGATACCTGGTGGTTCAGCGCGTCGAACCAACAGCACTTTGCGGCAGGCGCGATGGGGACTGCGACCGGAGGCTACGACTCGTATGGAAAAGCCGCTACTTATACCTCAGGAGAGACCCGTATCTACAAAGACCCTGATCCATTTTCAACCACCTATAATAAGTTGGTGTTTCAAGACGGGATGACCAAGGTGACACTGCAAGACTTAGCCGGGACGGTGACTAAGTCGAGTTATATCAGTCCTCCTACACCGGGTGCGACAGGCTATGGCCTGGGGATGTCCGCATGGGGCAACTACGACGGGTCGAACAACCGGACGTACCGTGTCGAAATTGCCACGGCTGGCACCGCCAACAGTTCATCAGATACCTTCAAGTGGAAGAAATCCACCGATAATGGCGTGACGTGGAGCGCCTTCAGTAGTCCCAACACGACCATCACCGGCACCGAGCAAACGCTCGAAAACGGAATTCGCATTTCCTTCTATGAGAACACCTACACCAACGACAGCACGATTACCGGGGGGATGGCTACCAACTACTGGACGTTCAGTGTCAGTTCAGCAAGCACGAGCGCCTCGAATGCGGTGGCATCGCTCAAAACGCTTGTTGGAAGTACTGAAGGGACTGCGCTGACAGGAGCGGTGCGATTGAAGCAAGGCAGCAACATCTTGCTGACCACCTCCGGCAACGACATCGAGATTGCTTCAAGCGCAACGATCACCGCGACGAGCCAGACCTTGGGCAAGGATGAAACGGCTCCGACCTCGAATATCGCCGGGCAATTGAAGTTCATCAGCGGGGGTAACAATGCGTGGTCCAGCACCTTCAACGCCGGGACCCAGAGCGGCGACATCACCTATACCCTCCCGATCTCAATCCCGGTATCCGGCTCGACTGGTGTTCTTAAAAGCACCGACGCGGGGCTTCTCACTTGGAGTTCGGTCGGCACCGGTGAGATTACCGATGGAACCATTGCTTCTGCCGACATTGGCACCGATGTCATCGCCGCCAGTAACATCGCCGCCGGCGCGGTCGGGACTAGTGAAATCGCCGATGGCACTGTTGGTACCGCCGACATCGCTTTAGATACGATTGCCGCTGTCGATATCGCTACGGACGCAGTCACTACCACGGAAATCTTAGATGGCACGGTCGCCAGCGCCGACATCGCATTGGATACGATTGCCGCTGTCGATATCGCTGCGGATGCAGTCACTACCACGGAAATCTTAGATGGCACGGTCGCCAGCACTGACATCGCGTTGGATACCATCGTCGCAGTCGATATCGCCACAGGAGCCGTGGATACCGCTGAAATCCTCGATGGAGCGGTTGTCAACGCTGACGTTGGAGCGTCTGCCGCGATCGCCGGAACGAAAATCAGCCCTGATTTCGGCACGCAGGATATTTCAACCACCGGTAACTTAGAAATGCCGTTCGGCGGTGTTGGACGATATCAGAATTTACTGCTCCGCAGTGAAGAGTTTGACAACGCGAGCTGGACTAAGACAGGGGGTGTGACGGTTGCGGCCAACGATACAACAGTCACCGCTCCCGATGGCGCCAGCAATGCCGATAAATTAACTGATGATGCCACCGCGGGCGGCACATTAACTCAAGCGGCCGCTGTTACTCTCTCAGCGGATACCTCTTATATCTTCAGTGTCTGGTTAAGATCAGGAACCGGAACGAGCGCCACGATCAAATTGCAAGGAGATGCCGCTGGCGATACCGCCACGGAAACGGCCTCGCTCACTTTAACTACCACTTGGACCCGTCACACGGTCACCGACACGATCACCAATAACGCCGGCGGCGGAGAAAATATCACCGCTACGATCAACCACACCGGCGGCGCTAACAATACGATCTTCGCCTGGGGAGCGCAGTTAGAGGCAGGAACGGTTCCTAACGTGTACGCGCGGACTACGTCCGAGGGGAGGGCGTTAGCTTACGGTCTCCAGGTCAATCAGGATATGCATGTCACCGGCAACATGGAAGTCGAAGGGATCTTCACCCAGCATGTCTCTACCAATGACCAGACAATGAGTGGGAATTTAGTTGTCAATGGGAATACCACGCTAGGGGACGCTAACACCGATACCGTCACCATTAAAGCCGGTCCTATTTCCTTGCAGAATGCCACCGCGGCGGCCGATGGATTAGAGTTTGGCAGTGGAGCCAACTTAGCTAATTTGTATCGCAGCGCCAATGATACGTTGAAGACCGATGATATCTTTGTCGCGAACGCAGGATTGACCGTGACTACGGGAACCGTGAGTCTCCCCAGCGGCCAAATTGAAAGCGCTGAAATTGCCGATGGGACCATTACCACCGATGACATCGCTCTGGATACGATCGCTGCTGTGGATATCGCTACGGACGCAGTCACCACTACTGAAATCTTAGATAGTACCGTTGCCTCCGCTGATATCGCCCTGGATACAATCGCTGCCGTAGACATCGCCGCAGACGCAGTAGGAACCAGTGAAATCGCCGATGGCACCGTCGCCTCCGCTGACATCGCGCTGGATACGATTGCCGCTGTAGACATCGCCGCAGACGCAGTCACTACCACGGAAATCTTAGATGGCACGGTCGCCAGCGCTGACATCGCTTTGGATACCATCGCCGCTGTCGATATTGCTACGGATGCAGTCACCACCACGGAAATCCTTGATGGCACGGTCGCCAGCGCTGACATCGCGTTGGATACCATCGCCGCTGTCGATATTGCTACGGATGCAGTCACCACCACGGAAATCTTAGATAGTACGGTTGCCAGCGCCGACATCGCTTTGGATACCATTGCCGCTGTTGATATCGCTGTGGACGCAGTCACCACTACGGAAATCTTAGATAGTACGGTTGCCAGCGCCGACATCGCTTTGGATACCATTGCCGCTGTTGATATTGCTACGGACGCAGTCACTACCACGGAAATCTTAGATGGCACGATCGCAACGGCCGATCTTGCCAACGATGCTGTTTCCGATGCTAAAGTTGCCAACGATATCACCGCTAGCAATTATCTGCCGCTGGCCGGTGGGACGATTACGGGGACTCTTTCAGTTGCGGTTGACCCAGCAGCAGCCAACTCAGATGGTTTGATTCGAATAGGGCGCAAGAGCGATGAGACCAGCGGGTGGAGTGAATTGAAATATGACAGTACGACAAAAGAATTGGAGTGGAACGGCGCCACGTTTAAATTGAAAGGGGACAGCCCTGTCTATATGAGATATGGCTCCAGTACGATGCCCACCACGGAATACGCGTGGAAATTCAATCCGGACGTCACACCCAAGACGTTGAGCATGATGGAAATCAACACCACGCCCAATCCGGATGCAGAAACAGAACTCTTCCGGTTTGGAGCCGACGGTTCGTTTGGCGTGCAAGACCCATCAGGAGCCATACAGAATATTATCGCTACCGGAGGAAAATTCAAACAACAGTTTCAGAACTTAGTCCGTGGAGGCAGTTTTGAAGGTTACCGGCCGACCGGATGGGATGTTTATGAGGCGGTTTATGGAACCGATGTATATATGAATACGGTTTCTAGCAATGCGAAGTTTGGCACTAAGTCATTAGAAATCAAGGATGATAACACTCTTAACTCGCGCGCGGCGTTCCTTCGTGTTCCTGATTATGATCGTCTCAAAGGAAAAACGGTCACTGTCTCCCTCTGGGCACGCACCAACAGCGGTCAAGGGAGAACGGCGATCGGAATTTCTACGGATGGGGGAACTAATTTCACGGTTAAAAATATTCCTCCTACTGCCGCTTCACAAACTTATTTAACAACGACGTACCAGCAATTCAGCCATACCTTTAGCGTCCCTTCCAACGCTACCAGTTTGAACCTGTACGCGTTTGGATCTATACACACAGAACCGAGTACCCTTGTTGATAGCAATCAAACTGATAACGACGGCGCGGGAACTGATTACACTGCTGTTTCAATTTATTTCGATGGGATCACCTTAGTTGAGGGATCGTTGGCGCTCGATTACGGCCCTTCACCGGTCTTTGACATGGGGGATCAAGTCATGTTTGGCAACCTGGCGATCGGCGCCGGGTCCGATGCTTCTACTTCAGGAGCAGGATCTCCTACTCTGATCTTTGGTGAACCGGACAGCACCTTTGGAACTGGTTATGGCGCCTTCGGAATGGGAGCTGGAACTATCCAATTCCAGCAATGGGGAGGGAGCGGTGGACGATTCAAATTTAATCGAGGAATTTGGTTTGATGACTCCATGGGAGGCGGCGGTGGATTTGGAGCGACCATTACCCTTGGCAGCGACAGCGGTGGAAGTTACGCCAACGAAAAAGGGGATATCTTCGCGCGAGGACGGCTGGAACTTCGCGGCTATCGGTTTGATGGAACAGCTTACGTGAATCCTCAAACAACCTTAGTCGTAGGAGACAACGGAACCGGCGGCGCTGTTTCTTCAGCGAACATCAACAACGCGACAGCCAGAGGCGACGCCTACATCAAAGGAAACCTTGAAGTGGATGGAACGATTTATGGAACCGTCTCGGGCAGTACAGCCAGTACAGGAACCACAGAGTCCCTCTTTAAGATTGACAGCGACGCCGATGCGGCGGCGACAGATATCACGCTACAATTCGGAAACACGAATCCGGAGACGATCAAATTTTCCGGCGCTTCCAATGACCGGTTTGATTTTACGGATAGCATCAATATCCCCACTGGAAAAACCTACATGATTAATGGTTCGGCAATCAGCACCAGCAACGTGGGTGAAGGGACCAATCTTTATTACACGGATGGCCGTGCCCGGGCGTCCCTTTCCAATTCAGCGCCGATCACATATAACTCCTCAACCGGCGCCATTGGAATCAGTGACGCGACGACCGCCGCCAAAGGAGCCGCGTCGTTTAACAGCGCGAACTTTGCGGTCGCCAGCGGCGATGTCACGATCAAGAGCGGGGGAGTCACTACGGCCGAAATCGCCGCCGATACCATTACCGCAGGAGATATTGCTACCGGTGCAGTAGATAGTACTGAAATCTTCGATGGAGCCGTTGTCAATACGGACGTTGGAACGGCGGCCGCCATTGCCGGAACGAAAATCAGCCCGGATTTCGGCACTCAGAATATTTCAACAACCGGGTATCTGTTAACTCCTTTCGGCGGCGTCGGACGATATGAAAATCTCATCCTCCGGAGTGAAGAACTGGATAACGCTTCATGGACGAAATCGGCTAACACCACGATCTCAGCAACTAATGCCTCGGCTCCGGACGGCACAACCAATGCCGACACCATTTCATTCGCCGCGGCCGCGGGAACCGATACCATTAAACAGGCCAGCAGTACCGCCGCGGCATCCACTCAGTTTACCGGTTCGGCCTGGTTAAAAGCCGGAAGCGCTGTCACTGTCCGACTGGGAGTGATTGATCAAGCCGGCTCACCGGCCGGAACTTATACCAATTGTTCGGTCACGACCAGTTGGCAGAGATTCACCGTGACCCACACCTTCGCCTCCGGCGCCACCGGTAACGCGGTTCTCATCCTGGATGATAACGCGACTGGTTCAACCGTTGCTGTGGATACCTGGGGAGCTCAGTTAGAAAAATCCAGCGCCGCCAATGTCTATACCCGCACGACTTCCGAAACACGAGCGCTGGCCTATGGAATGGCGGTAGATCAAGACCTCCATGTGGCAGGCAATCTTGAAGTTGAGGGAATCTTCACCCAGCATATTTCTACTAGTGATCAGACGTTAAGCGGGAACTTAGTCGTCAATGGGAATGCCACTCTGGGGGATAGCAACGCGGATACCGTCACCGTGAACGCCGGGCCGGTAAAACTGGTCAACGCCACCGCCGCCGCGGACGCGATGGAGTTCGGCAGTGGCGCCAACCTCGCCAACCTCTATAAGAGCGCCAATGATACGTTGAAGACGGATGACACCTTTGTAGCAAACGCGGGGTTGACAGTGACTGGTGGAACAGTTAGTCTCCCCAGCGGCCAAATTGAATCGGCTGAGATCGCCGATGGAACTGTTGGCACCGATGATATCGCGCTCGATACGATCGCCGCAGTGGATATCGCCACGGATGCCGTCACGACTACTGAAATCTTAGATAGCACTGTTGCTTCCGCCGACATCGCTGTGGATACCATCGCTGCGGTGGATATTGCCACGGATGCCGTCACGACCACTGAAATCTTAGATAGCACTGTTGCTTCCGCCGACATCGCTGTGGATACCATCGCTGCTGTAGACATCGCCGCAGACGCAGTGGGAACCAGTGAAATCGCCGATGGCACCGTCGCTTCAGCCGACATCGCTGTGGATACCATCGCCGCGGTAGATATCGCGGCTGGTGCGGTTGGCACTAGTGAAATTGCCGATGACACCGTTGCTTCCGCCGATATCGCTGCCGATACCATCGCTGCGGTGGATATTGCCACGGATGCAGTCACGACCACCGAAATCTTAGATAGCACTGTTGCTTCCGCCGACATCGCTGCCGATACCATCGCTGCAGTAGACATCGCTACGGATGCCGTCACGACCACTGAAATTTTAGATAGCACTGTTGCTTCAGCCGACATCGCTGTTGATACCATCGCTGCGGTGGACATCGCTGCAGGAGCGGTTGGCACCAGTGAAATCTTGGACGCCACGATCGCCGCGGCCGATTTAGCCGCCGGCAGTGTCACGGTCGCTAAACTCAATCAGTTAAGACCTCACGAACAAGTTTCCCCCGATGCGACTGTGAAAGTCGAAGCGGGTGTTGTCACGATCGGCGGCGCTAAGGTCAACTTTGCCGCGGGCAATTCTCCCGCGTTTGGCGTTGTTACCGCTAACAGCCGGATTGATTTACTGACGATTGACAGCGCCGGCGCCTTAGCCGTTGTCGCGGGAACTCAGGCCGCGAGTCCCACCGCACCCACGTATCCGGTGGATAAGATCGTCATCGCCGAAGTCACGGTGAATGAGACGGTCACTGTCGTGGTCAACGACGCCGATATTAACGACGTTCGTCCGGTCTTCAGCCATAGTAATCCCACAGGAACCACCTATACCGCGGGATCGGGGTTAGGATTAACCGGAACGGAGTTCTCGGTTGCTTCTGCTGGGGTCACCAGCGCCATGATCGCTGTGGATACCATCGCCGCGGTGGATATCGCCACGGATGCAGTCACGACCACTGAAATCTTAGATAGCACGGTCGCGTCTGCTGATATCGCTGCCGATACGATCGCCGCAGTCGACATTGCCACGGATGCCGTCACCACTACTGAAATCTTAGATAGCACGGTCGCGTCTGCTGACATCGCTGCCGATACCATCGCCGCAGTCGACATTGCCACCGATGCAGTCACGACCACTGAAATCTTAGATAGCACGGTCGCGTCTGCTGACATCGCTGCCGATACCATCGCCGCAGTCGACATTGCCACCGATGCCGTCACGACCACTGAAATCTTAGATAGCACGGTTGCGTCTGCTGACATCGCTGCCGATACGATCGCCGCAGTCGACATTGCCACCGATGCCGTCACGACCACTGAAATCTTAGATAGTACGGTCGCCTCTGCTGACATCGCTCTGGATACAATCGCTGCTGTAGACATCGCCGCAGACGCAGTGGGAACCAGTGAAATCGCCGATGGCACCGTCGCTTCTGCTGACATCGCTGTTGATACCATCGCGGCAGTGGACATCGCCGCCGGGGCCGTTGGAACCAGTGAAATCTTGGACGCCACGATCGCCGCGGCGGATCTTGCCGCGGGAAGCGTCACGGTCGCTAAACTCAATCAACTCCGGCCGCATGAGCAGGCGTCTCCCGATAACACCGTCAGAGTCGAAGCGGGTGTTGTCACCATCGGCGGCGCCAAGGTTAACTTTGCCGCGGGCAATTCCCCCGCGTTTGGCGTTGTCACCGCTAACAGCCGGATTGATTTACTGACGATTGACAGCGCCGGCGCCTTAGCCGTTGTCGCGGGAACTCAGGCCGCCAGTCCCACCGCACCCACGTATCCGGTGGATAAGATCGTCATCGCCGAAGTCACGGTGAATGAGACGGTCACTGTCGTGGTCAATGACGCCGATATTAACGACGTTCGTCCGGTCTTCAGCCATAGTAATCCCACAGGAACCACCTATACCGCGGGATCGGGGTTAGGATTAACCGGAACGGAGTTCTCAATTGCTTCTGCTGGGGTCACCAGCGCCATGATCGCTGTTGATACGATCGCGGCAGTAGATATCGCCACCGATGCAGTCACGACCGCTGAAATCTTAGATAGCACGGTTGCTTCCGCCGATATCGCTTTAGATACGATCGCCGCAGTCGACATCGCCACGGATGCCGTCACCACTACTGAAATCTTAGATAGCACGGTCGCGTCTGCTGATATCGCTGCCGACACGATCCTTGCCGGCAACATTGCGGCAGGGGCGGTCGCTACTAGTGAAATCCTTGATGACACGATTGCCAACGCCGACGTCAATGCCAGCGCCGCGATTGCGGGAACTAAAATTAGTCCAAACTTTGGGACTCAAAATATTGTGACGAATGGAAACATTTCTATTCGCAGGGCGGACAAATTAATTCTGGATTCGGATGATACGTCGGATACTTACATCATTCGTAACAGCGGCGCGGCAACGATCAGTTGGTTCATCGATAACACCGAAATTGCTATCTTCAAGAAACAAACAGAGGTGCGGTAATGAATCACTTAATCGGTAAATTACATTCGATGGATTCGATAGCGGTCTTTACGAGCGCTGATCAAACTCCCCAAAAATTCTTTTTCCGGGACACTTGCGAGGAGTTTCTTAACCAACGACAGGATGTCATCTACCGGCAGCAGATGGACGCGCAGAAGAATGATCCCGCAATTAGCAGTCACGGGATAACGCAAAATATTTCCAAAATCCGTATCACGAGTGATCAGGATCATGGAATTTCTTTTGATCAATTCATAGATCTCTTGATCCGTGGATGCCGCTTTTATATCGCGAATATCAGAAATTTCATGACCAAGGTCTTTGAGTATGGAAGCGATGGCGCGGGAGCAGTCAGCATCAAGAAGAAACTTCACGAATTAACCAGCCGGTTGAAGTTCTTGTTCATCGGCGAGGAAAGCGGCATAAAAGATGCAGGATTGAATATCTTCTTTGGTAATAGGGCTATATTCTTTTTGGACCTGTTCAAAGCTCATTCCGGTCGCCAGCGCTTCGAGAATGACATGAACCGGTATACGGGTCCCTTTGATGCAAGGCTTGCCATGTTGGACCATCGGATTCACAATGATTCGCTTTTCAAAAATTCTTTTATTGAACATGTTATTTTTATCCTCGATGAATTAAGTATACTAGCTGGGGCAATATTAGTCAAGCACGCCGCTGTTATTCGTAACAGCGGCGCGACGACGATCAGTTGGTTTGTGGATGCCACAGAGATTGCGGTACTGAAGAAACAAACGGAGGTGCGTTAACATGTCTATCTTACTTCTTGAAAAGATGCGAGAGCATCCAGAATCCCACCAGGATGATGACAATCGCAAAAACGTAAGGAAAGTATTCACTCATGGCGATTCTTCATCTTTTCCTCTGGTCCCAAAGAACCCATGCCAGCACAAGCAAGCCAAGGATTCCGGCAGCGATATAAAAGTCCAAGAGACTCATGAGGACTCCTTCTTTTTAAATCCTGACAAACCAATGGCTATTCCTAAAAAGAAAATTGTGCCCCCAAGGCCAATGGCAAGAGTTAACCACGGAATTCTTTCTGCGGCGCCAGGAACAAATACACCTATGACAATAGATCCAAATATAATTTTTGCGCTATCCAGAAAGAAGTCAGAAACTACTTCCAGTTGTCCAGAAGTAAGCATACAACAGCATCATAGCATGTCAATCAAACCTGTCAATAGCAAAAAGTGGTCTGGTATTTTGGTTTTCGTCTTTGTCTTATCCACTATCTACTTTCCACTTTCCACTTTCCTTGCGCCAGCGACAGCCGATGAATTCGAAGCCAAAGAAGACCTCACTGTCAGCGGCACCGGCGGAACGCTCAAGAATCCCAACGTAGATATTAGAGGAAACGTCGTCGTCCAAAAAGACCTCTTCACACAAGACGGCGCCATCGCGGGGCCATTCGGTGGGTTAGGTCAATTCCAGAATTTACTCCTTAGATCCGAAGATTTCTTTGCAATCGCATGGACTATTTCTCAATTAACATTTGCCGATGGAGAAACAGCGCCCGATGGAACGACTGACGCGGATCTCTTCACCAACAGCGCCGCGGCGGCCGGCTATGTGGAGCAAGCCGCCACAATCTCAGCCGCGGCGGCCGCAGAGTACACGCTCAGTGTTTGGTTAAAAGCAGGGACTTCAACTTCGGCAACAATCAAGATTACCTATAATGGCACTAGCCCTACCAACGGGGACAGCGGCGCCATCACACTTGATTCCAACTGGAGACGATTCAGTATTAAAGGAACGACGGCAACTGACACTACCAGCATTACTTGCCGGGTCACTAATAATGACACGACTTCCGGCAGAACCATGCGCGCCTGGGGGGCGCAGCTAGAGAAAGCATCGGGCCCCAACGTTTATGTTGAAACAGCGGCAAGCGCTGTATCGGCTGGACGCGGTTTAGTCAGTGGCGGATTTGTGGTCAATAACACCGGCGCCATCACCACAGGGACGATTCCGTGGAGTTCTGTCACGAGTAAAAGCGTTGTTTCCGGTGAAATCGCCGATGGAACAATTGCTAACGTTGACATTGCTTCCAGCGCCGCAATTGCTGGAAGCAAAATAAGCCCCAGTTTTGGCGCTCAAGATGTCAGTATCAGCGCAGGCAACCAATTAATGTTAGGACCTACCGCTTACTTTGGAATCAAAGGTGAATCTTCTGATAATAGTATCCGAGTTAAAGTTTCCGGATTATCCCAACGTTATTTCTATGTCACAGATTCCTATAATAGCGTAGATCACATGACTGTCAGAATGGATAACGGCAACGTGGGTATTGGACTCACCACCCCTGCCACACGGATTGATGTGAAAGGAGCCACATTAACGACCCAAGTGGATAATACGATCGGTATCGCTAACTTTGCGACCACTGTTCAGAAGAACGACGCCAATACCCGCACGTTCTCCGGTCTCACGATTAAACCAACGTTTAACACGGGTGCTTCTAACGCTAATACAACATTTGATGTCTTGAATATTGACAGTACCAACACGGCTGTCACGGGACTCACAACCAATTTAATCAAAGCTTCTTATGGAGGAACACCAGCATTTGTGGTCAGTAGTGCCGGTGCCATCACCACAGGAACGATCGCGTGGGGATCGGTCACCGGTAAGTCAGTCGTCTCCGCCGATATTGCCGATGGAACCATTGTTACCGGAGATATTGGAACCGACACAATCCTTGCCGGTAACATCGCCACGGGAGCTGTGGGTACCAGTGAATTGGCCGATGGAACAGTCGCCACAGGAGATATTGCTACGGACACGATCCTTGCCGGTAACATCGCGACCGGTGCGGTTGCGACCGCGGAAATACTCGATGCAACCATTGTCACAGGAGACATCGCCGCAGATACCATCCTTGCCGGGAATATCGCCACCGGAGCCGTAGCAACAGCGGAAATACTCGATGCAACCATTGTCACAGGAGATATCGCCGCCGATACCATCCTTGCCGGTAACATCGCCATCGGCGCGGTCGCCACGGCTGAAATACTCGACGCAACCATTGTCACAGGAGACATCGCTGCGGATACGATCCTCGCCGGCAACATTGCAACCGGCGCTGTTGGAACCGATGAGATTGCTGATGGAGTCGTCGCCAGCGCCGACATCGCTGACGCCACCATCGCCACCGCGGATTTGGCGAACGATGCGGTCACCGATGCCAAAGCGGCCGATGATTTGACCATCGCATCCACCAAGATCGGATCATTTGCAGGACCCGCGATCACCAGCGCGGGATCCGATGATAAAGTACTTTTACTAACTCAAACATTGAATGACACCGTCAACGATGCCGGTACACAAACCTACAACGGTCTGAAGATAAATCTCACTGAGACTAACAAAACCGGATGGGATGCGGTCAACCTGATGGATTTACAGGTAGGTGGGACGAGTAAATTCCGAGTCTTTGACGATGGTCAACTCACCATAACCGGCGCCATTATAACTTCTACTACCGGCGTATATGTGGGTGGACAGAGTGCCTTGACGAATTTTGGGGGAGAACTGCGTCATGCTTGGGCTAGTGGATTCGACTATCAGACATTCTACGCTGATGGTGTTGAAAGGATGAGACTTGATATCGTTGGCAACGTCGGTATTGGGACCGCTAATCCCCAGACAAAACTCGAAGTCGCCGGAGATATCAATACTCCCTACGGCGGAATCGGGCTGTATGAAAACTTACTAGTCCGCTCGGAAGCTTTCGCCACCACATGGACTGTATCGCAACTGACATTTGCCGATGGGGAAACAGCCCCGGATGGCACGACTAACGCGGATCTTTTCACCAACAGCGCCGCCGCCGCAGGATATGTCGAGCAAGCGGCCCAGATCAGCGCCGCCGCCGCCGCCGATTACGTCTTCAGCGTCTGGCTCAAATCAGGGACATCCACTTCGGCGTTATTGAACATCACATTCAACGGCACCAGTCCCACCGACGGAGCCAGCGGCGCTATCACCCTAGACTCCACTTGGCGGCGGTTTAGTATTAAAGGAACGACCTCCGCATCCTCAAACACGACCAGCGTCACCTGCCGGATCACCAACAACGATACGGCCAACGGCAAAACGATCCGCGCCTGGGGGGCGCAGTTAGAGAAGAAAACCACCCCCAGCGTTTATGTCGAGACCGGCGCGTCCGCCGTTACTGCCAGCAGGGGATTGGTGACGAATGCCGATTTACGCCTTGTGAATTTGACCTTAGGGGAAGCCGGCGCGTTGACCTTTGGCGGCGATGCGGCGCTAGAACGATCCGGCGCCAACATCGTTTCCACCGCCAGCGGCGACAGTTTCAGTGTTGCCGGCAACCTGACGGTCAATGGGAATACCACTCTGGGGGATGCTTCAGGAGATACATTCACCGTTGACCTCAAGGGAACCACCACGGCCGAGACGATCCTCTTTGAACTGGGGACGAATGATACGACTTTCAGTGTTCCGGCGCCGGCAGCGCCGGCGACTCTAACGTTCCCGGCCGCCACTGATACCCTGGTCGGTCGAGCCACCACTGACACGTTGACCAACAAGACTTATGATGCCAACGGCACCGGCAACGTCTTAAGCAATGTGGACTTTGATAACATGATGGCGACTCTGACCGTGGATGAAGCGACCGCCATCCGCAGCGAGACCAATAATCTCACGATCGGCGGGGCGACCAATAAGTTCACCTTCGGGGATGGAGTCATCACCGAGGCCGGCACCACTTCCATCACCAGCGATACCGTCAACGCCACCACTTTCGATACCAATGTCGCCGCCGCGGCTGTCACCTTAGCTGGAACCACCCTGGCGGCCGACGGCACCGACGCCAACATTAGTTTGATCTTAACCCCCAAAGGAACCGGCGGCATCGGCATCGGGACGACGGGACCTGTTGTTGACCTGCAGATTGGAAGCGCAACATTTACTCCTCAATATGGAGTCTATGAGAACGCTCGTGTCGGTCTGTTAGTCGGAGAAGGGGCTGGTTCGGGTGGTATGGTAGCTATTCAGCTCTCCAGCACCTATAACAACGCCACATATCCTAACTACGGTTTAGTATTAGTGAATGGACCAAACACCACAAGTTATGACACTTGGGGAATAATGCATGATGGACCTGCGAAGGCTACTGGCGGTTTGCAATTTGCTTATGCCGCTCAAGGCACAAATATCCATGTGGCCACTCCAATGGTAACTTTTCAAAAGAGCGGCAACGTCGGCATCGGGACGACGAGTCCTTTAGCGAAACTGGACATAAGCGGCTTCTCCCAGATGATTCCGAAGCTTTCGGTAAGAACAAGCGGAGCCCCGGCTATTGAATTCGGACACACAAATTCAGCCGGTTACGGTAGCGCGCTTGGCGCAACAGAACCTACTGGTAGACCATATCTAGCATTTAATGCCGAGTCAGAAACGACAGGAAATACATTTAGAACGAGAGGAATAGTTGGTCGCGTGATATATTCTGATCTGGTTGGAGGCGTGAAATTTTCTAGGTTAACTAATGCAAATGCAACCGGTCAAACTCCTACCGACGACGTTATTATAGATTCTACAGGCTCCGTCGGCATCGGGACGACAAATCCTCAAACCAAACTCGAAGTCGCCGGCGATATCAATACTCCGTATGGCGGAATCGGGCTGTATGAGAACTTACTCGTTCGTTCGGAAGCTTTCGCCACCACATGGACCGCTTCACAATTAACATTCGCCGATGGTGAAACAGCCCCGGATGCCACCACCAACGCGGACCTCTTCACCAACAGCGCCACCGCGCCCCAGTATGTGGAGCAAGTGGCCACGATCAGCGCCGCCGCCGCGGCTGATTACGTCTTCAGCGTCTGGCTCAAATCGGGGACTTCGACTTCCGCGCTATTGAATATTACGTTCAATGGCACCAATCCAACCGACGGAGCCAGCGGCGCTATTACCTTGGACTCCACCTGGCGAAGATTCAGTATTAAAGGAACGACCTCCGGATCCTCAAACACGACCAGCGTCACCTGCCGGATCACCAACAACGATACGTCCAACGGCAAAACGATGCGGGCTTGGGGCGCGCAGTTAGAAAAGAAGACCACCCCCAGTGTTTATGTGGAAACCGTCGCGTCCGCCGTTACCGCCAGCAGGGGATTGGTGACGAATGCAGACCTTCGATTAGTCAACTTGACACTTGGAGAGGCCGGTGCGTTGACGTTCGGAGGGGATGCGGCGCTAGAACGATCTGGCGCTAATACTCTTGCTACAGCCAGCGGGGACAGTTTCAGCGTTGCCGGCAACCTGACGGTCAATGGGAATACGACTCTGGGGGATGCTTCAGGAGATACATTCACCGTTGACCTCAAGGGAACCACCACGGCCGAGACGATCCTCTTTGAACTGGGGACTAATGATACCACCTTCAGTGTTCCGGCGCCGGCCGCTCCAGCGACTCTAACGTTCCCGGCCGCCACCGATACCTTAGTCGGTCGAGCCACCACTGACACGTTGACCAACAAGACTTATGATGCCAACGGCACCGGCAACGTCTTAAGCAATGTGGACTTTGATAACATGATGGCGACTCTGACAGTGGATGAGGTCACCGCCATCCGCAGCGAGACCAATAACCTCACGATCGGCGGGGCCACCAACAAGTTCACCTTTGGCGATGGAATCATCACCGAGGCCGGCACCACTTCCGTCACCAGCGATACCGTCAACGCCACCACTTTCGATACCAATGTGGCCGCCGCGGCGGTTACATTAGCTGGAACCACCCTGGCGGCCGATGGCACCGACGCCAACATCAGTTTGATCTTAACCCCCAAAGGAACCGGCAGCGTCGGCATCGGGACGACGAGTCCGGGAACACTCCTTCAGCTTTCGGGAGCCACCGACCCCGAGTTCAGTGTAACAGACACAACAAACAGTACAATGGTCAGAATTCGTGCTGGGGACAGTGTTGGCCGTATCTACACAAGCTCTGCTCACGATCTTGTCCTAAGCGCGGGGAGTGCAAACGATGCGCAATTGACAATTGATTCAGGCGGTGCTAACGTCGGCATCGGGACGACGGGGCCGGGAACTAAACTTGACGTCGCGGGAAAGATACGTGGAAACAGTTGGTTAAATTTAAATAACACCGGATTAGTGGGAGACGCGGGTGGAGACGCCCGGCCGGCGGTTATATTTGGCGCTACTGATACAGCGGCAGGTTGGTTCTTTGGTCCAACGACCAGCGCTGCTGTTGCCAGCACAACCATGGGCATTTATCGGTGGGGGCTGGGGTGGGCGCAAGTTTGGGATCCTGCCGGCAACGTCGGCATCGGGACGACGAGTCCAAGTCAACCGCTGCATGTATTAAAAAACCAGAATGGCGAAACCTACGCCTATGTTCAAAACACAACTGCCGGCACAGGAGCAACGGCCCGTGTTCAAGCAACCGCAGATACTTTTTCTTTGTACATGCGTATGCACTCATCCGCGTTTACCACGAGCAATCAGTACATCGCTAATGGAGGTTTGTTAGAGGCAAATGGCGCTGGGGGGTTATCCCTTTCGGCCGTAGGTGGCGCGTATCCTATACAATTTTGGATAAATAGCGCTGAAAAAATGCGCGTCCACACTGACGGCAACGTCGGCATCGGGACGACGAGTCCTGGGGCAAGGTTATCTATATGGGATAACACATCTGACGAGTCCCAGATGATTCGTCTTGGGGCTAGCAGCGTTGCCGATTACAAGATTTATAGGCAACAAGTAGATGGAACGTTAATTATTCAAGGCACTCAAGATGGATTTAACAACTTTAGCTACAAAGATGATGCTGGAAATGTACTTTTTAGAATTTTAGAAAGCGGCAACGTCGGCGTCGGGACAGCCAATCCTCAAACGAAACTCGAAGTCGCCGGCGATATCAATACTCCGTATGGTGGCATTGGCCTTTATGAAAACTTACTCCTTCGTTCTGAAATTTTCGGCACGACGTGGACTGCGTCTCAGTTAACCATTGCTGATGGTGAAACAGCACCGGATGGCACCACTAACGCTGATTTATTCACCAACAGCGCCGCCGCAACAGGATATGTAGAGCAAGCCGCTACGATCAGCGCGGCGGCCGCGGCCGATTATGTTTTCAGCGTCTGGCTCAAATCAGGAACTTCCACCTCGGCGTTATTGAACATCACATTCAACGGCACCAGCCCGACTAACGGAGCCAGTGGCGCAACCACAATTGACTCCAATTGGCGACGGTTCAGTATCAAAGGAACAACGGCAACCGATACCACCACCGTCACCTGTCGTGTCACCAATAATAACACAACCATCAGTACGACTATGCGTGCCTGGGGAGCGCAGTTAGAGAAAAAGACATCGCCGAGTGTCTACGTGGAAACCGTCGCTTCCGCCGTCGCCGCCAGCCGCGGGTTAGTCAGTAATGCAGATTCCGTTGTCACAGGAACACAAGTCTTTAACGGCTCCGTCGGCATCGGGACCACGGGGCCGAATTCCAAACTGCATCTCATTGGGCGTGCCTTTATTGATAATAGCGCTGGGGCACACGGATTAGCTGGTAATCCTGGACTTGTTGTTGACGGGGCCTCCAGCGAAGATATCGCTAGATTTCGAGATGTCAGTGGGAACACCCTGGTTGTGATTAGCAGTGCTGGCCTCGTTGGCATCGGGGCAACTACTCCGAATAACCGCTTGGAAGTTCTCTCAACAACAACGCCCCAGCATCGTATTGCCTATGACGCGAGCAATTATGTGACCACTGCCGTCTCCAGCGCCGGAGCCGTTACTCTGAACGCCACCGGCGCGTCAGCCGGGTTTACGTTCTCTGACCCGATCACCGCAAGTGTAATATACGGTGGGAGTACATCAACAAGTGATTTATTTCTACGTCCCACAAGCGTTTCGGGTACAACGGGATCAGATATCCACCTCCAAAATGGTAACGGCCTGGAAATCATGGTCCTACTGGACAATGGCAACGTTGGCATCGGGCCGGCGAGCCCAAATAACCGTTTGGAAGTTCTATCAACAACAACGCCCCAGCATCGTATTGCCTATGACGCGAGTAATTATGTAACAACTGCCGTTTCCAGCGCCGGAGCCGTTACTCTGGACGCCACCGGCGCGTCAGCCGGATTTACCATCTCTGATGGTCTCATAGTTAGCGGTACCTTTACGGGAAACGGAATTCTCACACTGGGAGATGGCGGAGACACTGCCGCGATTAATTCTAGCGACTGGGACATCTCCACCACCGGAGCCATGACATTGATTGATTCCATGTCCAACACTTCTGCTAACCTTGCTCTGAGTACCGTCACCTCTGGAAATATCACGCTGACAACAGCCGGAAATATCACGCTGACAACAGCCGCCGCAGCAGTCACTAATGAGTCTCTTGGCGTCAAGATCTTAAACCAAACCACCAACACCACCACTGATAACACCAACAAATATGGCCTCTATCTCAATTCGACAGGCAGTTTTACCGGTTCTACCGGCGCCGCGACTAATAACTGGGGCATCTATGTCTCTTCAGCCACGGGAGCTGACAACAATTATGGGGCCTATTTTGATAGTAATGTCGGGATTGGCGTTAACAGTCCTACAGCAAGATTACAAGTCAGCACCAGTTACGCCCCCCAAACCCCATTAAAAGACACTGGCATTGGAACGGTTACTCCTACTACAGCAGATTGGAATATGGGTTATAAGTTTACCATGAATCGAAACGGCCAAATCACACGTTTGGGTATTAAAACGACCGGAACAGCGAGAACCATTCGACTCTACAATTTCTCCAATGGAACGGTGTTAGCCAGCGCCACCATCACTCCAGTCTCAGCCACTACTTGGACTTATATTGACATTACTCCCGTCAACGTAACGTCTGGAACCAGCTATCTTGTGGCGGCACGGTCTGGCGCCAGCAACTATGCTCAAATCACTTACACAACACCTGTGACAATAGGGGATATAACCATCAACGACAACCGCTACAGTGCCGCTACGGATCTTATGCCCACGACAGTCTCTACGGCGACCATGTACGGCGTCTGCGATGTGACGTTTGTGCCGACTGCCAGCAGTGACCCAGCGGCAGTTTTTCAAGGCAACGTCGGCATCGGGACGACGAGTCCGGGGCAAGAATTGCATGTTGCAGGAGACATTCTTGTCAACTCGGGAAATTGGTATTACGGAAGCAATGCTGGCGCTACTGACCAACCGCTTATTCGTAGTCATGGTAGTGGTTACAACCAAGCTGGGTATCCAGGTGTCCAAGTTGGGCAAACAGGCGACCATATTGCTTTATTCATTGACCCAACGACTATACCTGGTGGTACGTTTGCTGGGAACACCAATGAGATATTTACTCCCAATTATATGGAATTCGTCCAAGCAAACAGCGGAGGAACTGACTGGTTAAGATACGTGTTGACATTAAACAATGGCTCCGTCGGCATCGGGACGACGAGTCCAAGCGCAAAACTTCATGTTTCTGGAGCTGGCGGGGCAACTTTACCACAACTCTTACTGACTAATACCGCCGCCGCCGCGAGTCAATGGCCGACCATAGAGTATCAACAATATCTTAACGGTAATACGGGTTATCCAACTTTTGTTATATCAACGGGTGGCGGGACTTCAGCCTCGCCGACAATTACACCAGTTAGTCAATTATTAGGCGGGTATGTATGGCAGGTTTATGATGCTGGTTGGCAGACTGCGGCGGGGATACACGCTTATAGTACCGCGAATTTTGCAATCAATGATAGAGAAACATACCTCACTTTTTCGACGACTGATGGCACGACTACTGGTGCGAGAATGAGAATTGATCACACTGGCCTCGTCGGCATCGGGACGACGAATCCGACTAAGGGGAAGCTTCATATTGATGCCTCTTCCGCATCGGTTTCCGAGACACTCGCTCTTACTAATCTCGGTGATGGTATCGGACGTGGCGCCGCGGTCAGGCTCGGCCGTCATAATACCTACTTTGTCCAGATTGCTTCGGTTTCGACAGGCGCCGACCCGGGCTACCCGAACGACTCACTTGTTTTCAACACAATGCATAACAGCGCTACCGCCACTGAACGTGTACGCATTCAGTCGGACGGCAATGTCGGCATCGGGACGACGAGTCCGGGAAATCTTTTGACCATTCAGCAAACTTCCGCGACTGATCCCATCGCCGATGCCTGGACAACCTATAGCTCCCGTCGCTGGAAAGAGAACATCGTACCCATTGACGATCCACTGCTGAAGGTCCAACAGCTTCAAGGGGTCTACTTCGACTGGAAGGCCGACGGCAAACACGATCTCGGTTTCATCGCTGAAGATGTCGGCCAGGTCCTCCCTGAGGTAGTCGCCTACGAAGAAAACGGCGTGGACGCTAAATCGGTGGATTACGCCCGCATCACCGCCCTCTTGGTTGAAGCGATGAAAGAGCAGCAGAAGCAAATCGAGGAACTGAAAAAAGAGATTGAAAAACTGAAGAAACAATGACGGCAAACAAGTCGGCTACCAACTCTCCAACGACCGTGTGAAATGACCCCTAGGGACGTCCAAGAAGTGGACACCCTTTCCGCCAGAGGCGGACAGGGAGCACGAAAGTCGTGAAAAAATACGAGAAAGGCCGTGAGGGCGGATAAGGTTAAAGATTTAAGGTGTAAAGTTGGAAATAACATCAGCAGTATGTTATACTTAGTATGTTGGTGAAAAATAAGAGGTTATAATATGCACAAATCAATTCAATTACCAATCCTGATTGAAAGAGATGAAGATGGGTATTACGTTGTTGAATGCCCGACTTTTTCTGGTTGTTATACCCAAGGCAAAACCCTTGATCAAGCTCTCCGGAATATCCGGGAAGTCATTGAACTCTGTCTGCAGGAAAAAGATAATCAGAAGCGTTTAAAGGATTACCACCCTAGAGAACTTGCTTTTCATACCTTGATGTATGCCTAAATTACCGGCTGTCTCTGGAGATCAAGCTGTCAGGGTTTTTCAGCAGCTTGGCTATCAGTGTATTCGACAACGAGGCAGTCATATTCGGTTACACCATCCTGCGCGCAAACCTTTGACGATCCCTCGACATCGTGAGCTTGGCCGTGGTTTGCTAAGGAAATTGTTGCGTGACGCAAATATTAATCTTGAAGAATTCATTCGCTTATTGCCTTAATGGGTGTTAACGACGTCTGGTGGCTCACGAGTAGAGGCGGCCCCTACGATACGTAATATTCATCTTCCCGCCATTTGATAGGATTCTCCAGGATATATTGCCGGATCCGGTTTAAATCGTCGTCATCGCGAATAACGTGATCATAATAATTCCGTTGCCACAATTTACCCGGAAATGGAGGCCATCCATGTTGGATAACGCCGTGTCGGTATCGGGTGGTTGTTAACGATTTGAATCGGTGAACAACGTCTGATAATGACAACCCCGTAGGGGCAACCCCCCGTGGTTGCCCGCCATTACGATTCGGGCAGGCACGGGGGCCTGCCCCTACGATCCATATGATCCCATGAAAATGATTTGGCATGACCACAAATTCACCAATATCAACCCCTGCATAATGGCAAGGTAATTCATTCCAAACCAATTGAACCATTCTTCCAATATCATTTACCTTCATCCTTCCTTCCGCAATTTCCCCAAACAAATATTGCCGGTTCTGGGTGCAGATCGTCACAAAATACGCCCCTGGCTGTCTGTAATCGTGATGACGCAAACGGATCGAACGACGGTGATGGTGGTGATGTTTATTGTTCATTGGCCTTCGTAGGGGCGCACCTGTGTGTGCGCCCCATCCAAGTAGGGGGCAGACACATAGGTCTGCCCCTACGATAACAGACGTTCCCAATCGTCATTTTCTTTCAAAAAATTTTCCAATCATCCATATCTCTTGACAAAATCAGCCAATAGCGTAAGATGAGAATAGGTATTTTCTGTAATTCAAAGCGGGGAGGGTTACCATGTGGCAGAACCTTACAAAGGAGGAAAAAGTGAAACGATTTTTGATTGTTTCGGGATTAGGGGTTGCAATTATCTTGGTTCTTCTTACTTCATTGAAAGCGCAGGACCAAAGGAGAGAGGGGGCGACGGCGGCAGGCGCTCCACCAGAAGGGGCCATCGCCTATACTTTTAAAGACGATGCGGACATCCAGCAATTTCAACAGTTGGTGCAGGCGAAACAAATCGTTAATACCAGGATAGCCGTACTACAAACTTACCTGACTCAAGAAGCGGGGAATTCGCAACAAATCAACGGTCAACTCTCGCTCAACTACAAGATAGACCCCAACAAGAACTACGTCATGGATCCGGATAAAAAAGTGGTGCGGGAAGTACCAGCGGCGCAAACAGCCCAAACAGCAACAGGCGCGATGAATCCAGCGCTAACGGCCGCGCAGACGACTCAACCCTAGCGGTTCCGCTAGACTCTGATGGGAGTTCCATTTCTTAAAACACGGCTTCCGGGGCCGAAGGCAAAACGGCTGATTGCGCGCGACGAAGCCGTTACTTCGCCTTCCTATACGCGCTCTTACCCTCTAGTGGTCGCTCGGGGGGAGGGTTGCGTCATTGAAGATGTTGACGGGAATCAGTTTCTTGATTTCACCGCCGGCATCGCCGTCACTGCGACAGGACACTGCCATCCGGACGTGGTCCATGCCATTCAATCGCAGGCGGCGCGCCTACTGCACATGTCCGGGACCGATTTCTACTACCAGCCGCAGATTGAACTCGCCGAGAAAATGGCCGAAATCGCGCCCGGCAAAAAGAAGAAACGAATTTTCTTTACTAATTCCGGAGCCGAATCGGTCGAGGCGGCGTTTAAATTATCCCGGTACAAAACAGGGCGGACCCGGATGATCGCCTTCATCGGCGCTTTCCATGGGAGAACCATGGGAGCTCTTTCATTGACAGCGAGCAAATCGGTTCAAATCAAACATTTCGCGCCGATGGTTCCCGAAGTGACTCATGTTCCTTTTGGCTACTGCTATCGGTGTCCTTACAATTTAACGTATCCTAGCTGTGAGCTTGAGTGCGTCCGTTATATTGAGCAGACCTTGTTTAAAAAATTCGTCCCACCGGAAGAAGTTGCCGCGATTATCGTCGAACCGATCCAAGGGGAGGGGGGATATATCGTCCCGCCGCCGGAATATCACCCCATGTTAAAAAAAATTTGTGAAAAATACGGCATCCTTTATATCGCCGATGAGGTTCAGAGCGGCATGGGGAGAACCGGTAAGATGTTCGCCATTGAACATTGGGGAGTTGTCCCGGATATCATTTGTATCGCTAAAGGAATCGCCTCAGGGATGCCCCTGGGAATCCTCGTCGCTGATATGGATATCATGAAATGGGAAGAGGGTGCCCACGCGAGCACTTTCGGAGGGAATCCGGTTTCCTGCGCGGCCGCCCTGGAAACGATTCGCCTGATCGAAAAAGAATTGATGCGAAACGCCGAAAAAGTAGGCTCTTATTTGATCAAGAAGCTGGGACATCTGCGGAAGGAACACGATTTAATCGGTGATATCCGCGGGAAAGGGTTGATGGTCGGCATCGAGCTGGTCAAAAACCTAAAAACTAAAGAGCCCGCGATCAAGGAGAGAAACCAGATTCTTCAGGAATGTTTTCAGAGGGGGCTTTTACTGCTCGGGTGCGGAGAAAGCGGGATCCGATTCTGTCCTCCTTTAATGGTGACGAATCGTGAAGTTGACACGGCCATAGAAATCCTCTCAGGAGTTTTTAAGAAAGTGAGGCGATAAGCGATGAAAAAAAGAAAAAAAGAGAGCGAAAGACGCGGCCGTTTATTGGTCAACCCAAAAATCCAGCTGGCTTATTGGAAACTGATTCTGGTCACGATGCTTTTGACCGCTCTCATTATCTTCGCCTGCCTCTACCAATTTCTCGACCAGTTGATCATCAAAAACCCTCAAATTAATTACGAACAGACTAAAACCATTGCGACTCTTTTTTATCAAACTTCTTTGTTTTTGGCGATCTCGTTTCCCGCGATAACGATCGCTCTGCTCATCTGGGCATTGATTATTTCAAATCAGATTGCCGGGCCGTTATACCGGCTTGAGAAAACACTGGAACAAATTCTGAACAGCGGCGATTTCGGCAGAAGACTCCAGATCAGAAAAGGAGATTCTCTAAAAGGTTTGTCGGATCAAATCAATCAACTGCTGGACAAAATTGACTCCAACGAAAAAGGATCGGCATGACGCTCCAATCTGAGAGAAGAAAATTACCCCGCGTTAAACACGGATTGCCGCTGAAAATCTCCGGTGATGAGATGGATTTCATCACCCAGACCCAGGATATTGGCGTCAATGGAGCTCTTTTTCATCTTGAAAAAGCGGTCCCTCTCATGAGCCGCCTGGCAATGACTCTGCTGGTTCCTTCCCATGGAAAAAAAAGAACAACGCGGAAAATTCTTTGTAACGGAGTCGTCGTTCGTTGTGAACCGGTCCGCGCCAAAGATACGGCGGGAGAATATAATATCGCCGTCTATTTTGCCGCGTTGAAGGATTCGGATAAAAAAGCCCTGACGAAATACGTCCATCAAGTCCTGGAGAAATGACCCGCCATATTACCAAACTCCGCGTCCGCTACGCCGATACCGACCAGATGGGGATCGCTTACTATGCCAATTACTTCGTCTGGTTTGAAGAAGCGCGCACTGAGTACTTCCGCGAGAATGGATATCCTTACACGAAGGTAGAAGAGAATGGAGTTTATCTGCCGGTTGTGGAGGCGTCATGCAGTTACAAAGCGCCGGCGCGGTATGACGATTTGCTGGAGATTCAGACTGAGGTAACTCATCACACGAGGACTTCGATGACGTTTGGATATAAAATATTCTGCGATGGAAAGTTAAACGCGGAAGGAAAAACAGCGCACGTTTTTATTAATCAAGAGGGGAAGCCAGTGGGTATTCCGGATGAGGTGAAAAAGATATTGCCGGAATTAAAAGAGGGGCAACCAACGTACGAGACACCGTAGGGGCAGGCCCCCGTGCCTGCCCACGTAATTGTAGGGGCGTGATTTATCACGCCCTCATCAATCGCAAGGATAGGGCGCAATAAATTGCGCCCCTACAAAGGGCAACCACGGGGGGTTGCCCTACGTCGTATCAGGGCGGGCACAGGGGCCCGCCCCTACGTGAGAAATTACCCATGACCGATCGCGCCAAACAATACTCCCGGGTCAAACTTCGATTATCCCTGTTGGGTTTTTGCCTGACGTTGGTTTTTCTATCTGTTATTTTCTGGATGGAGTTGTCGGATCTTTTTGTGGCATGGGCGTCGTTAGTCTCCGCGAATCTCTTCATTCAGATACCGTTTTACTTGATTTTCCTGGGCGTGGCGGAATATCTCTTTGACTTTCCTCTTCATTATTATTCGAGTTTTCATCTGGAGCACCAATTCAAGCTTTCCAATCAGACACTGGTTGCTTGGCTGTGGAAGGATCTGAAACAGGCCCTAATCGGTTTTGCCTTCGCTGTTCCGCTGATGGAAGGGTTTTATTTTCTGCTTCGCTACGGCAGCGGCTATTGGTGGTTTTTTGCCGCCTTGGGATGGACGCTCATCACGATGCTGCTGGCAAGAATCTTACCCACCTGGATTATTCCGCTATTCTACAAAGTGAAACCTCTTTCCAATGAATTATTAAGCCAGCGGCTGCAACAGCTTTGTGAGCGGGCAAAAATGCCGGTTCGCTCAATTTATGAGCTTGGATTGAGCCGGGATACCAAAAAAGCCAACGCGGCGCTGGTAGGGTGGGGGAGGAGCCGCCGGGTGCTATTGGGAGATACTTTAATTACCCATTTTACCCCTGAAGAAACGGCCGTCGTTTTGGCGCATGAACTGGGGCACCATCATTATCGGCACATTTGGAAACTGGTCGGGATCAGCGTTGTTACCGGCTTTTTGGGCTTTTTCCTCATTGATCAGTTGATCGCTTTTTCGATTCAGAGAACATGGCTGGTTTCCTACGATGACCTGGCAGGTTTTCCTTTGATTGCTTTTTTCATTACAGTTTTGAGCTTCCTAATGCTGCCGCTTCAAAATAGCTATTCCCGGCGTTTAGAGCGCCAAGCGGACAGATACGCGATTGAACTGACACAAGACAGAACCAGTTTTATCAGCTCTATGGAGAAATTAGCGGAGCAAAATCTATCCGACAAAAATCCTCATCCGCTGGTGGAATTTCTCTTCTACGATCATCCGGCGATTGGAAAGAGGATTGAGATGGCAAAATGACAATAGATATTACACCGTAGGGGCAGGCCCCCGTGCCTGCCCTACGAGGGCAACCACAGGGGGTTGCCCCTACATTGTTTTTATACATATGATCAATTATCAAAACGAATTAAATCCCCAGCAATTAAAAGTCGTCACCGAAGCCGACGGCCCCTGTTTGGTTTTGGCAGGCGCAGGAAGCGGCAAGACCCGGACTCTTGTTTACCGTGTTGCCTACTTGCTCGAAAAAGGAATCGCCCCTGGAAATATCCTGCTGGTCACCTTCACCAATAAAGCAGCCGGGGAGATGAGGGAACGGCTGGGACAATTACTTCACCCTCCCCCTAACCCCCTCCCATCAAGGGAGGGGGGAGGGACAGGAATTCCTATCCCCTCCCCCTTAATGGGGGAGGGACAGGGTGGGGGTGCAAAAATCCCACCCCTCTGGTGCGGCACCTTCCATCACATCGGCAACCGGATTTTGCGCCGTTATGCCTCAGCGATCGGGTTTACGCCTTCTTTTGGAATCCTCGACCAGGAAGATGCCAAAAAGCTCCTCCAGACCTGCATGGAATCCCTGGACATTGAACAAAAGGGAAAGATCCCGGTTCCAAAACCTTCTGTTGCGCACGCTATCTTAAGTTTTGCTTCCAACGCCAAGCGTCCTATCGCGGAGGTCATCGAAGAAAAGTACGGCGCTCTTTTTCCTTATCTTGAGGATATCCAAAAAACGCACCAGCGGTATCAAAAACAGAAACAGCAATCCAATGTCATGGATTTTGACGATCTCTTAACTAAGTGGCTTCTTCTTTTGTCTTCCTTTGAGCCGGCGCGGGCCCAGTTGCAGGAACGTTTCCAATACATCCTCGTTGACGAATACCAGGATACCAACATCCTGCAGGCCGAAATCATTCGTTGGCTGGCCGCCAAACGCCGCAACATCCTGGTCGTTGGAGATGACGCCCAAAGCATTTACGGTTTCAGGGCCGCTGAAATCCGCAATATTTTAGATTTTCCAAAGCAGTACTCTGAAACAAAAACATTTTACATGGAGCAAAATTACCGCTCAACGCAGCCGATTCTGCAGCTTGCCAATGAAATCATCGGCCGCAACTTTGAACAGTTTCCCAAGAAACTTTTCACTGACAAAAAATCGGAGCAACGCCCTTTTGTCATTGAAATCGGGGACACCTACCAACAGGCCTCGTTTGTGGCCCGGCAAATCCAAGCCCTTTCCAGTGAAGACGGAATTTCACTCAATGAGATAGCGGTCCTTTTTCGCGCCCGTTATCAGGGGGCCCGGCTGGAACTCGAATTGACTCAAAGAGGAATTCCGTATGTGGTCAGAGGTGGGATCCGATTCTTTGAACAGGCGCACATCAAGGACGTCGTCGCCTGGCTGAAAATCCTCGTAAACCCGAAAGATTCGATCGCATGGACAAGAGTCTTAAGTCTTTTCCCCGGAGTCGGTCCCAAGAGCGCCCTGAAGGTTTTGGAAAGATTGGCAAAAGAAGAGAATCCAATCCACGCCTTTGCAACCGTAGGGGCAGGCCCCCGTGCCTGCCCTTCCTTACCCAAACGAACACAAACCAACCTCAAGGAATGCCAGGCGCTCATGGAACAATTGAGAAAGTTGCCCCAGAAACCAGGCATTTTATTAGAACCCCTCATTAAAGAGTGGTATCTGCCGCAACTCCCTTCTTTATATGAAGAAAGCGAAGCCAGGGTCGAGGATCTTCAGCAATTGCTAGACATGGCCAGCCGCTATGAATCCGTGGAGGAGTTTGTCTCAGATGTAACTCTCCAAGAGGGATTCAAAGGAGAAGTGAAGGATGGATATAATAGGGTAATCCTCTCCACAATTCATCAAGCAAAGGGCTTAGAATGGGATTTTATATTTATTCTCTCTATCTGTGATGGACAATTCCCCCACTCAAAAGTAGGGGAGGATTCAACAGAAATGGAGGAGGAGCGCCGGCTTTTTTACGTGGCAGTAACGCGAGCACGGCGACAAGTCTATCTGCTCTACCCGAAAGCCGATTACAGCCGGCAATGGGGGAGTCTGATTCAGCAAAATTCGACCTTCATAGAGGAGCTCCCTGAAGAAGTTTACGACCGGAAAGAACTTGTTTCTGCAAATTTCTCTTGCTAAACACCGACGACCACTGCTAGAATGAGATCACAATTAAAAGGAGAAAACTTCAATGAATTTCTATCAAAGCCCCTTCGGACTTCCGCTCAATAACCGTTTCTTCATCGGCGTCGCCATCGGCATCGTGTTGTCATCTTTGCTCTGCGCTTTTTTGGGGATTATCGCCTAGATGGCCCTCACAGAGAAAATTGACGCAGACCTAAAAGAAGCGATGAAGGCCCGGGATGAGATCCGGGTTTCAACCCTGCGTATGCTCAAATCGGCCGTCGGCTATGCGCTGATTGATAAGAAAGAGCTTTCGGAGTCTGATGTACTGGACATCGTTGCCAAACAAACGAAACAACGACAAGATTCCATTTCTGGATTTGAAAAGGGAAATCGTCCTGATTTAGTAGAGAAAGAAAAGAAAGAACTTGAGATTCTCTCAAATTACCTTCCAAAACAGCTCTCTCAGGCAGAACTCGAGCAAGAGGTCGCCAAAGCCATCCAGGAGGTAGGCGCGGCTTTGAAAGCCGTCCCTACAAAAGCCCAGATGGGCCAAGTAATGAAACTCCTCATGGACCGCCTCAAAGGCAAGGCCGATGGGAAACTCCTCAGCCAGATTGTATCCTCAAAACTGAAATAGTTCATAGTTCGTGGTTCGTCGATGAACGATGAACTAAAAACAATGAACTAAAAAAACAAGGTCTCCCTCAGCCAGAGGCTGAAAGCGGTCCTCGCAGGGTGTATGAGAGGAAACCGACAGAGGAGACCTTATAGGTTTTTTCAATAATCAAGTCTACCACAACTTTCCCAAAATGCTAGGGAATGCCGCTATTTATCCACAGTTTGGTAAGATATCAACGTAACTCTAATAGAATTAAATAATTGCGCTTATTTTGACCACGCCTACTATTTTACATAATATACATTATCAGACATTGAAATACTCGCAGTAAAACTTAGCCATTTCAATGTCTGATAATGTAAACGCGGATTATGAGACGTTTAAAAACCAACGTCTCATAATCCGCTTACTCTTCGGATCTAGAGATTTTATACACGCTATGCGGGAGGGCTTCGAGGTCCACTTTGGAGCGGCTGGCGATTCCTTTGATGCCAAGAAGAACAATACGGAGGATTCCTTCTTCGCTTTGAAAATACAGGTAATGGACGCCACTGTTTTCCACAACTGAGACAAGTTTGCCGTATTCTTTGGGAATGGAGACTTGCTGAGAGCCGCCTCCGGCGTCCAGTGGGACTTCTTGAAGGAGATCTTCTTTTGCTTTGGCAAATCCTCCCTGCCAGATAATACTCATGACCACCGCTAGAAGAACTGAAGTGTAGGGCCAGGATGCTGCCCCTGCTATCATTTATTTCCCTGAAGAAGGCGCCATCATTCTGCTAGACAAAGGACACGCGGCCCCCCCCTGACCTGCTTGAAAGCACTGTTGGACGTAGCACCAGATACCTAATGAAGAAGCTGCAATAATAACCCAACCAATGACTTGTCCCAGCAGTTTTACCTGTTTTTTCTCTTTGCCGGCAATGATGAGCAAATAATATCCAACGGCTAACGAAATCAGCATAAGTCCTTCTTTCCCTGACATGGCTCCTCCTTTTGTTATGTTTCTTTTTCCGGTTTTTCCAATTGTTCTTCTGACTTGAACTCTACCAGCACATTATCAATAAAATGAAAATGCTTGGTTTTAGAGAGATATTTATAATCAATCGGAACATTTGGATATCGCCCCTGGTAAATCCATTCTTCCCTGGAACTCCCCCATTCATCGGGCGCTAAGGGAATGACCTGATCCGGCTCTCCCCACTTGGCTTTTACTTCTTCTTTAGTCCAGCCGCGCATCCCTTGCTGTTGACCAAACGGGTGTGTCATTACATCTTTAGCGGTAGGCACTTCTACCTCGGCACAACCAATAAGAACCAAGAGGCAGAAAGTGGAAAGTAGAAAGTGGAAAGTGGTATTCATTACGAAGTTCCCTTGGGACGAAGAACCTGATCTCCCGTCCGGACACGTTCATTCACCTCGAGTCCGATTTCCTGCCCCTTCTTCCCTGCGGAGATCGGCTGGTGGTCTAATTGCATTGAAGTGATAGCTTGAGTGAAATCAGTCGTGTGTCCTTTGACGCGGATGGTATCTCCTACGGTAAGATTCCGCTTCAACTTCACGACTGCCGCGTTGACGTGGCCGAAATAGTGGGTCACTTTCCCGATGATATCTTTTTTGTTTTTCGCGGGACCCTTTTTTATTTTTTTAGGCGGGGCTTTCTTACTTTTCGTTTTTGTTTGAACTTTCTTGACGATTTTTTTACTAATTTTCTTTTTAAGAACCCTTTTTTTACTTCCCTTTTTCTTGGACTTTTTTATTGGGCTCATGGATCCTCCCTCCCCTTTTTAATCCAATCTTATGAGCGATTTCATGGAACTCTTCTTGATTAATTTCGCCCAGTTTCTTTCCCTTCTTGCGAAGATGCTCATTGAATTTGATCGCCTTTTCCTGCATGACCCCGTGAGTTTCTTTGGACCCTCCAAAAAGGCGAAAATTCTCCCCTCTGGTAATGCGAATATGGCCGTCACTGCCATCAAATCCGAGTCCTAGAAGCAAACTCTGGCTATGCATGAAGATATTGTACCATAATCAAAGGGTCAAGGGTCAAGGGTCATTGACCCTATTTAACAATCGCTCCCGGCGCTATCGGCCGATCCAGCGTGAGAATGGACATTCCTTTGTCATCCGACGCGGCCAGCAGCATTCCATTGCTTTGCACACCACGAATCATTGCCGGTTCCAGGTTGGTCACGATCACCACCTGCCGTCCGACCAATTGCTCCGGCGCATAATGTAGCCGAATCCCGGCGACAATTTGCCGCGTCTCATTACCTAAATCAATTTCAATAACGTACAGTTTGTCCGCGTTGGAATGGAGTTCTACTTTTTTGATCGTGGCAACTTTAAGCTCGATTTTACGGAATTCGTCAATTGTCATAATATCCTCAAGATAATACGTAGGGGCAGACCCCCGTGTCTGCCCAATAATTTTATCAAGGGCGGGCACAGGGGCCCGCCCCTACGGCCCATGTATCAATTGGTCATGAATCCATAGGGGCGGACACATAGGTCCGCCCCTACATCATAATTAACCAACGTTTACAACCATCAATTTAGGCTCCATCATCTCTTCCATAGCGTACCGAATCCCTTCTCTTCCTAAACCGGATTCCTTCGTCCCTCCGTATGGCATGGAATCAATCCGATAGGTTGGTATCTCATTGATCATCAAGCCGCCGACTTCCAAAGACAGGTAGGCCAGATGAATCAAACGAATATCATAAGTGAAAATCCCCGCCTGTAACCCATACCGGCTGTTGTTCATCAACGCCAACGCTTGTTGAAAATCTTGATAGGGCTCCACCGTGACGACAGGCCCAAAGACTTCCTCACAGTTAATTTTCATTTCCGCTGTTGTGTTTATCAGCACGGTCGGTTCATAGAAACTACCGTTTCGTTTTCCGCCGCAGAGGATTTTAGCCCCTTTTGATTTCGCTTCGTTCACCCAATTTTCAACGCGTTCCGCGGCTTCCTGACTAATCATAGGGCCTAAATCGGTATCTTCTTTCATCGGGTCGCCGCTTTTTAGTTTCCTGGCCCGCTCGACAAGGGCCTCGACGAATTTCTGATAAAGTGATTGATGAATGTAAATCCTCTGTACGGAAATACAGGTCTGGCCGGAATAAAGGAAAGCGCCGTAGGCGCACCGCTCCACTGCCAATTCCAGGGGAGCATCCTGGTGGACAATGACGCCGGCATTCCCCCCAAGTTCCAATGTCACTTTCTTTTTGCCCGCCTGCTGGCGGAGCTGCCATCCCACTTTAGCGCTGCCGGTAAAAGTCAACATCCGGATCCGTTCATCCGTCACTAATCTCTGCGCGGCTGTAATCTCACAGGGGAGCACACTGACAGCTCCCGGAATCAAAGAACTCCCAGCGATGATCTCCGCCAATAACAGAGCGGTGATCGGCGTCTGCGGAGCCGGTTTGATCAAAACGGGATTTCCGGCCGCGATCGCCGGGGCCACTTTATGCGCGATCAGATTGATCGGAAAATTAAATGGGGTAATAGCGGTGATCGGCCCGATCGGAAACCGGCGGTAAAAACCCATCCTCCACTCGGCCCCCTTTAATAAATCCAACGAGAGCAGCTCTCCTCCGACTCGTTTCGCCTCTTCCGCCGCCCACGAAAAAGTCGCGGCGGCCCGCCCGACCTCTTTGCGGGAGGCCTGGATTGGTTTGCCGTTTTCCAGGGTCATCGTCTTGGCAAATTCTTCCGCGCGGGAATTAATCTGGGCGGCGATCTGCGTTAAAACATTGGCACGTTCATAGGAAGGCATGACGCGAGTGGTCCGAAAAGCTTCTACTGCCCGCTCAATGGCAAGATCGATATCTTCTTCCGAGGCCAGTGAAACTTCCCCAACCACTTCCCCGTTATAGGGATTCGTCACTTTCAACGTCTTATCTCCACGTTTGAAAGCCCCCGCGAGATAAAAAGGTTGTTGAGTCATGTTAATGCTGAAAACATCGCCTCATACAACCGTGTATAAACAGGATTTTCCCCATAGATCTGCTCGTGTTTCCCCTCGGATACCAAATGCCCCTGGTCCATGACTAGAATACGGTCGGCGTCCTGGATAGTCGAGAGACGGTGCGCAATGATCAATGTCGTCCGGTTCTCCATCAGGTTTCTCAGCGCTACTCGGATCAGTTCTTCGGTTTCGGTATCAAGGTTCGACGTCGGTTCGTCCATCAGCAGAATCGGCGCGTTCTTCAGCAACGCCCTGGCAATGGTAATTCGTTGTTTCTGCCCAACGGAAAGGCGGACTCCTCTCTCCCCTACCCAAGTTTGGTACCGTTTCGGCAACTGTTCGATAAAAGTGCCGATATAACAAACTCTCGCTACCGCCTCTACCTCTGATTCGGTGGCGTTTGGCCTGGCATAGGTAATATTCTCCCATATTGTCCCGTTAAAAAGAAACGGTTCTTGAAAAACCATGGAAATCTGGCTTCGAAGAAAATCTAAAGGAATCTGAGTCAGTGGTTGTTCATCAAGATAAATTTCACCGGATTGAATCGGATAAAATCGTGGGATCAGTTTGAGAATGGTGCTTTTACCGGCGCCGCTGGGACCGACCAGGGCAATTTTCTCACCCCTTTGCGCCGAGAAGCAAACGTTACGCAGTACCGGGCGGTCTTTTTGATAAGCGAAGGTGACGTTATTAAAGCGAATGTTGCCATTAAGACGTTTTTCATCTGTCATTGCGAGGGGTGAAGCAATGACAACGCTGAGAGTAACCGCCTCCGCCGGCGCCTCCAGGATTTCAAACACACGCTCTCCCGCCGCAATGGCATGTTGGACCATATGATTCAGGGAATGAATTTGATTGACCGGTTCGTAAAAAAGTCCCAGATAAGAAATGAAAGCAATCAGCTCTCCAAGAGTCAAGGTTCCCTGCATGACCTGATGAGAGCCGTAGATAAGAATGAGAACCATTCCCATCGCCGCGAGAAGGCGCATCGCCGGCGAAAAAACAGACCAGATCTTCGCGACTTTTAATTGGCTGTTGGAATAGGTCATATTTTTCTGTGAAAAGTTTTCTTCTTCACGAGCTTCCCGCCCATAAATTTTAATTTCTCGAATCCCGGAAATCCTGTCCTGTAAAAACCCGATCATCTCTCCTAGATTATGCCGAATGATTTGATAGTACTTGTGCACCGTCCGGGTGAAGATGGTGGCGGAAACGGCCAGTAAAGGAATCGGCAAAAGCGCCACGCAAGCCAACCGCCAGTTCATCGCAAAGAGAACGCAGGTAATCCCGGCCAAAGTCAACACCGCCACGACAAATTGTTCCGTTCCATCAATAAAAACCCTTTCGACATTATTGATATCGTCATTGACCCGGCTCATCAATTGCCCGGTTGAAGTCTTCTCATAGAATGGAATCGGCAAACGCTGCAAGGCGGCATAGACGTCATTTCTCATCGCGAAAATAACCCGCTGTTCCAAAGTGTTATTAGCCCGGATTCGAAGAGAATTAGAAATATTTCTTAAAACGTAAGCGCTAACGACACCAGCCACTAAGAGAGTGAGGTAGTGCCGGTCACCAGAGGGAAGCGCTTTATCAATGATGAGCTTGATTAACCATGGAGGGATTAGATCACAAAGGGTCGTTAAAACGGCAAAAATCAGCATCCCAAACGCCAGGTGCTGATTTTTGCCAATGTAACTGAGAACTTTTAGGATGGAACGACCGAACTTACTGCGCACGTCTTCGCCGAACAGGGATCTCTCTTCCTTGATCATCGTACCCTTGATCGTCGTCGTAATACTGATCTTCCTCATAATACTCTTCTTGGGCGGGCGCTTGCTGCTGGCCTCCCCCAAGAGCATCCATCAAAACGCCCCCAAGGATTCCGGTTCCAGCGCCGATCGCGGCCCCCTTGCCGGCATCGCCGCCAGACGCTCCTCCGGCAATCGCGCCAATCGCAGCCCCTCCCACGCCTCGCTTGAGAAGTGTTCCTGCCGCGTCATTCTGTTGAGGAGCTGGCGCGGGTCGAGGAGATGGTCTCCTTCTCACCTTTCGAGGAGGAGGCGGTGGAGCAGGTTCACTGTAGTATCCTTCATCTTCATAATATTCTTCTTCATAGACCGGGGCCTGCTGTTGCTGCGCGGCCCCGCCCCCCATCGCATCCATCAACGCTCCCCCAATAATACCGGTTCCCGCGCCGACAGCAGCCCCTTTACCGGCATCACCCCCCGAAGCGCTTCCAGCAATCGCGCCTATAGCGGCTCCTGTCAATCCCTGCTTTAACACTTTCTGGGCTTGACTCTGCTGTGGTTGCTGCGGCGGAGTCCGCCGATAAACCCGTCTTCCCCGCCGGGGAGAACGCTGTCTTGCGGGCGTTTGATTATCAGTATCGTCGCCATAATAGGCGTCTTCCGAAACTGCTGCGGGTTGATTGGAAGCTTGGTTGCTAGTTTGGGTGGTCGCCGAACTTTTAGTGGAAGATTTGTTTTCTTGAGCGAAGGCAATCGCGGGTAATCCCAACAGCACTATCATCAAAAAAGCGATCAATCGAAAACAGTTAGTCATCAGCATCTCTGGCAACCTCCTAATTGATATTTATTATAACATGATCACAAAACCTGTTTCAAGGAAAATCAAATGAAGGCCTTTCGGTCAGGTTTGCCTTTTAATCGGCTCCACTGTCAAGATTACCATAGAGACATCCTACCTGCAAGTAGGGGCGTATGGCCATACGCCCCTACAACTACTTCGCACCCTCTTTTTTATCTAAAAACATCTTAATCAAATCAATCGGAATCGGAAAAATCGTCGTGGAATTATGTTCCGAGGAGATGTCTACCAGTGTCTGCAGATACCGAAGTTGGAGACTCATCGGTTCCGTTGCCATTAAAGCGGCCGCTTGGGTTAGTTTTTCCGCGGCCTGGAGTTCTCCTTCCGCGTTGATAATCTTCGCCCGGCGTTCCCGTTCAGCCTCGGCTTGGCGAGCCATGGCGCGGATCATCTCCGGCGCCAGATCGACGTGTTTAAGTTCAACGTTAGAAACCTTCACCCCCCACGGATCGGTCTGACGATCCAAAATCTCTTGGAGTTGACGATTAATTTTTTCTCGGGAAGAAAGAAGTTCATCCATATCGGACTGCCCCAAAACGCTTCGCAACGTTGTCTGGGCCATCTGCGAAGTCGCAAAAAAATAATCTTCTACCACTAACACCGCCTTGTTAGGATCCATGACACGAAAATAAACAACGGCGTTCACCTTGACCGAAACGTTGTCCTTGGTAATGATGTCCTGAGGAGGGACGTCCAAGGCGACGACGCGAAGGCCTATTTTTACGAGACGATCAATGGGGGCAAACACCAAAACAATCCCAGGACCTTTCGGCTGAGGCAATAGACGCCCCAGCCGAAAAATAACCCCGCGTTCGTATTCGCTGAGGATTTTGACGGAACTCATCAGATACATCACGACAACAAGAATAAGGATTGCTGGAAATGTGATCATGGTTTCTCCTTTTTTTCCACTATTAGTTTTAATCCCTCCACCCGAACCACTCGAACCTCTTTTCCGTCCTCAATGGGCGTTTCGCTTACCGCATCCCAGATTTCTCCTTCGATGAAAACCTTTCCTTCGGGATTCAAATTGGTCTCGGCAACTCCGATGGCGCCGATCAAACCTTCAACTCCCCCCTTTGCTTTTCGTCGCTGCGCCCTCATCGCAATGCCGCCGAGGAAGAAAGTGATCCCGCCAGCCGCTATGGCCACCGGGAGAAAAACAGTCCAAGAGACCTGGAGCGCGGGGAAAGGTGAATTGATTAACATCATCGAACCAAGAACCATGCAGACAATCCCGCCTAATGTCAAAGCTCCAAAGGTAGGCGCGAAGGCTTCCGCGATAAAAAGAACAAGAGCCAGTAAAAGTAACAGGACACCACCGTAATGAATGGGTAATGTCTGAAACGCGACAAAAGCTGAAATCAGGCAAATGGCTCCACCAACACCGGGAAAAATTAATCCGGGGTGCGCGAATTCAAAGAACATGCCTAATCCTCCTAGGGACAACAACAGGTAAGCCACGTTAGGATTAGCCAGAACACTCAAAACCTTCTGCCGGGTGGTCAATTCTAACCAAACCTTCTCTGTTTGACTCAACTGCAAGACCCTTTGATCCACTGCAGAAATAGAAACGGCCCTTCCCTCTAATTGCTTGAGTAGATCTTCGAGATCGGTCGCGATGATCTCCACAAGTCTTTGCTCCTTGGCTTCCTGTTCTGTCACAGAAACGCTCTCTAAAACAGTTTTTACTGCCAGCTCCTCATTGCGCCCCTTATCCTTGGCGAGCGATCGGATCCAAGCTACAGCGTCGTTGGTGATTTTTTCTGAAAGGATGTCTCCTTCTTTTCTCTCTGGTTTCTCCTCCTTATTCTTTTCTTTTTTATCTTTCTTTTGATCTTTCGGCGATAACTCCTTGGCAATTTCTTTGGCGATTTCTTTTGGATCTATCCCCTCTTCTTTTTTGGGACTAGGAGGTTCTCCAAACTCCACCGGATGCGCCGCTCCGATATGAGTTGAAGGAGCCATCGCCGCCACATGGCTGGCAAGAGTGATAAAAACCCCGGCGGATCCGCCTCGCGCTCCCTTGGGAGCGATATGCACAATCACCGGAACTCTGGCGTTTAAAATCTTCCGCACGATCGAGTGGGTGGAACTCATCAAACCGCCGGGAGTATCCAGTTGAATAATAACCGCCTGCGCCTGCTCTTTCTCTGCTCGTTCGATCCCTTGAATCAAATAGTCAGCGATAATCGGATTGATGATCTGATCGTCAACAGTGAGGATAATAAGCTTATCTTGAGGCGCTTCCTGAGCCGCCACAGAAGGGGTTCCCACGCAGAGCGTGGAACATATCGTTAAAAATAATAGAAAAACAAAGGAAAACGTCCATTCCTTATGCATCACCAATTCCTAATCGCCTCTACCAGCAAACGCACACCCACGCCGGAGGGACCTGGATTCAGATAGGGATGCGACGTCTTTTCCACCCAAGCGGTCCCCGCGATATCCAGATGAACCCATGGGTAATCACCGACGAATTCTTTCAAGAACATCGCCGCGGTGATGGTTCCCGCGCCGCGAGCCCCTACGTTCTTGATGTCGGCGACTTCGCTTTTGATCGCTTCAAAATATTCTTGCCAGAGAGGAAGTTCCCAAACTCTTTCTCCTGTTTTTTCTCCCGCTTCTTTGAGCCGTGTTTTTAGCGCGTCGTCAGTCCCCATCATGCCGATCGCTTCATGGCCTAAAGCGACGACGCAAGCGCCGGTCAGGGTGGCCAGATCAATGATGGCTTGCGGTTTAAATTCTTGAGCGTAAGCCAAGGCATCCGCAAGAATCAATCTTCCTTCGGCGTCGGTATTGATCACTTCCACGTATTTTCCGGAATAAGTTTTAATGACGTCTCCCGGCCTCTGCGCGGAACCGCTCGGCATATTCTCAACAAAGGGAACGATCCCCACCACTCTTTGCCGGACCCCCAGCTTTGCCAGCGCCTGAACGGCCGCAATGACCGTCGCCCCGCCGGACATATCATACTTCATCTTCTCCATCCCATCGCTCGGTTTGATCGAAATGCCGCCGCTGTCAAAGCTCACCCCTTTTCCGACGAGGGCAATCGGCGCCCCTTTGGCTCCAGCGGGATTGTATTCAAGCACGACAAAACGCGGAGGATTCTCACTCCCCTGCGCGACGGCCAGAACAGCGTTCATCTTTTTCCGGCGGAGCCAGCGTTCGTCGTGGACCGTACAGCGGACTCCGATTCCCCGGGCCGCCCCCAGCGCCGCTTTCGCCAAAGCCACGGGAGTCATCACGTTTGACGGTTCATTCGCCAGAATCCTGGCAAAATTAGCCGATTCCGCCACTTCCGCCGCGCGGTGAATTCCTCTTTGAAACACGGCGGCGCCGGCACGAAGGCCGTCCGTTGAGAGAATGAATCTAGTGATGTTCGTTAACTTTTGATCGTCATTCTTCCCGCTTTTATATTTATCAAAAGAAAAATCAGCCAGGATAGCGGCATCTGCGGCCGCTTCCACGAGTTCAGCGACTTCAATTCCTGACCGGCGGCCGGGAAAAAGTGACGCCACAGAGAGGGCAATTTCCCTGGCTTTGTAACGTTTGGCCGCTTTAATCAAACTACCGACGGCGCCGCGGGTTTGATTCAAATGATACTTCTCCGCTTTGCCCAAACCGACTAAAAGAAGCATATCGCAAGAAAGTTGGCCCGCGGTGTAAATCAGAAAAGATTCTCCCGTTTTTCCTTTGAAATTCGCGCGTAAAAGTTTCCGGATCGCCCCCTTTAATTTTCTATCCAGCTCCGCCAGGATCCCCGACGGAGAGCCCGCCCCCTCAAAACACCCGACGGCCGCCAAATCACTTTTGATCTTCGAAATTGCTTTAGACTGTAATTGTACTTTCACGTTTTTTCTCCCTTTACCCCCTCTCCCTTTTTAAGGGAGAGGGTCGGGGTGAGGGTTGATTTGCATCGCTTCAATCCCCCCCCCGCCTGCTGCCCCCCTCATCCGCTCCGCCTCGCGCCGCGAGCGGGCCTGTTCTCTCGCCCCCTCCTCG
>Ga0082335_1000279_pt1 | contig 134277 bp, 118 predicted proteins | sample Subgrocontami58m_FD_72375 | JGI IMG/M metagenome (GOLD analysis project Ga0082335, IMG submission 72375) | Subsurface groundwater microbial communities from S. Glens Falls, New York, USA - GMW37 contaminated, 5.8 m (SPADES assembly) (version 2) ...
CGACGCGGATTCGGATCTGCTCGAGCGTCTTGTGGTCCAGCTTCCGCCCATCGTTTTCTCGCATGTCTGATTTCTACCAGAAAATGGGACAGATGTCTAGTTATTTATGAACTCCTTAGTATCATGCCCTCTGGTACTAGCAGGACCAGGGGCATACTGATGGACCTTGTCCGCCAGGGCATTGTAACATGGGACGGTGGGAAGCCGCGAGGTTCTCCACATCCTGTTACCATCCGTGGGAAGCCCCTCTCTGAGACGGTAATAGAGGACAGGCAGTGATCCTCTACGTGCCGCCAGCCGTCACTTGCCTATGTAGTTTCTTTGCTCTATGATGTAGTCACGAGGTGCGCTATGACCCGTGTTGGCATCCGCGAACTGAAAAGCAAGCTCAGCTACTACCTGGCCCAGGTGAAAGAGGGTGAGCCGGTAGAGGTCACCGAGCGGGGCGTCCCTATCGCCGTAATCATGCCCCCGGCTCGTACCGAGCAGGACGTTATGCAGGACTTGGTTCGCCGGGGAATCGTGTCGTGGTCCGGTGGCAAGCCTCAAGGGGCACACCCGCGAGTGGCCCTCAAGGGTAAGCCCCTCTCCGAGTACATACTCGAGGGCCGGGAGTGATCTTATACGTGGACTCTAGCGCACTCATCAAGCTGCACGTAGAAGAGGCAGGATCGGCGGCAGTTGAGCAAGCACTGGCTCAGGCCGAGACTTACACCACCTCAGTGCTGGCCTATGTGGAAACCCGCTCTGCCCTGGCGAGAAAGCGACGTGATGGCAGCGTCACCGAGACCGAATACGCCAACGTGGTACAGACGTTCGAGGCTGACTGGGAGCGTCTTGCAGTGGTGAACCTTACTCCGGCCCTGGTGCGCCGGGCGGGAGACGGGGCCGAGGAGTACGGCCTGAAAGCCCTCGATGCCGTGCATTTGGCCTCAGCGCTCTGGTTAAGAGATACAAGCGGCTCGCCCACGACCTTCCTCTGCGCTGACCGTCAGCTTGCCAGGGCTGCTTTAGCGGCAGGCCTCCAGACAGAACTGGTGGGCGCGTAGGTCCGCGCGGGATACTCGCCTACCAAGCCACAATAGGGGTCAGAATCCTCTTAGATGCACAACAAGGCAATGCGCAAAGATGAAAACCTTACTCATATCTGACCGATGGCATCCTGACACGCCCATCCCCAACTTCGACGCCAGCACATGGCAGAATCGGCCGTCTGTTGAAGGCTACCCTATCGTCATCCTGGACCTCTACTTCGGTGAGGCAACGGAGAAGGAAGGGTTCTATCCGTCAGGCGGCAGGCAATTCAACTTCTATGAACTTGGAGCGGAGGTAACTAGATGCCTTAGGGCCGGTGGTGTTGTAATCGCCTTGTTAGGACCAGTGGCGGTCACCGAACGCAGTTTGCACACCCAAGACTACATGAGGACCACGCTGAACTTGAAACACTCCCGCCAGGGCAGCGGCCCCATTCCACCTCCTCAATTGGAGAGTTCTTACGACTGGCTGGACCAGGGCTTCTTGAAAACAACTGGCCTTGACAAGACTCACAGCAGGCGGTCTGATGGCATCTCTTGGTTCTTACCCGATATGTATTGCCCCCACTACTCCTACCAGGCGAGAAAGTATTGGCTTACCATCGGTGGCGTTGAGCAGACAAAGAGGAAAACCGAAGGTGTACTCACGTGGCGTATGGAGGAATCCGACCGATGGGAGACCATACAGCCAGGGGATCCGTGTACGGTTAAGATACTGGGTGAAGGTGCCAATACTCACTTGCCTGTAGCCGCTGCAGTTAACTATCTAGGCCTTGGCGGCCTGTTGTTGCTGATGCCTCCTTTCTTGCCCGAAGCGGCTCCGGACCAATCCGCCGCGAAGACACAAGTTGCCTTTGACTTGCAGAGCATTGGTCAGCACTTTCGCGAGCAAATCAAAGCGGAAGCCCCGAAGGAGCATCCCGAATGGGTCTTGGAGCATAGGGCGCCACCAGCGAAAAGGCTCAGCGAGGAAGTAAAGGAAGCCGAGCGCCGCATCGAAGAGCTCTCCCATGAGCAGGCCAAATATGATCACATGCTGGACTTGCTGGACGGGACGGGGAAACCACTTCAGGACTCGGTGCTTAGAATCTTCGGACCAGAATGGCTGGGATTTGCCGTGACGCCCACACCTGCGGGTGCAGACTTGGACATGTTTGTCACGGATCCTGCTACCAATCGCACACTGGCGGTCGAAGTAACAGGCATTGGCGGCAAGTTTAACAAGAACGACCAACACTTGTCGGACGTGCTGTCGCACCTACCTGAGCATGAAGAAAGGAACCAAAACGGGCGTATTGAGAGGATTGTACTTGCGGTCAACACATTCAAGGATACTGCCATATCCTCCAGGAATCACAGCGAGGATTTCACTTCCCCCGCACAGTCACTGGCCAAGAAGAACCAGTTCCTGTTGATCAGAACGTACGACCTTTACCGTCTGTGGGTGGACTTTGTCGAGAAGCGGCGCACGGCGCGCGATATCTTCGACCTCCTATTCAGCTCCGAGGGCGTTTTCAAGTATCAACCCATTGCCTAGCAGCAAGACCACAGCTTTCCTAGCGTTCCTCGTGCCGCTGCTTTGTCTCGCCTCCTGCCCCAGCCAGCCCCCACCCCGCTCGTCTCCGCCACGGCGGACCTCACGCCCGCCTCCCAGAAGCTGCCCAGTCTGAAGGGTTGAACGCAGGACTGGTTGGCCGCAAGGAGAGTGCCGCGCATTGGCCTACCACGCCGATAATGGCATTCATGTCCACCTCGGGACACACCCTCTCCACAAATTCGCCTTGTCGCCCTTGACTGTGAATCCGGCAGGTGCTATAAACACGGCAACAGACTAGCGTCTGTCTCTTCGAGCTGCGCTACCTAACGCCGCCACACGGCCACGGTACACAGCCGGGGCTTCCGGTAGCCCCCGGGGCACGGGTGGAAACGCCCGTACCTCTCACCTTAGAAAGGAGGGCGAACAACCACGCCTCGGTCTCACGGGGTGAAACTCCCTACCCCTAAGCCTTTTGGTCTGGTTACACTGCTGCTTGTGTGCCTCGCCCTCTTGTCGCTTGTCGGCCCCGTCGCCTGCGCCCGTGGGCAGCCAACGGAGCTACTAGTCTCCGCCGCCGCGGACCTGACGCCCGCCTTCCAGGAGATAGAGCAAGCCTTTGAGAGAGACACGGCCATCAAGGTCACCTTCAACTTCGGCTCCACGGGCCAGCTCTCCCAGCAGATACAGGCGGGGGCGCCCGTGGACGTGTTCGCCGCTGCCAACGTCTCCTACATCGAGGACCTGGACCGGCGCGGGCTAGTCGTCCCCGGGACCAGGGCCCTCTACTCGCGTGGCCGCCTCACCCTCTGGACGAGGGCCGACAGCCCCCTGCGTATTGAGACCATGTCCAATCTATCCCAGGAGGGCGTCCGGCGCATTGCCATCGCCAACCCGGAGCACGCCCCCTACGGTGTAGCCGCCCGTGAAGCCCTCCAGGCTTCCGGCCTGTGGGGTACGCTCCAGCCCAAGCTGGTGCTCGGCGAGAACGTTGCCCAGACCCTCCAGTATGCTCAGACGGGCAATGTGGACGTGGCCATGGTGGCGCTGTCGCTGAGCGTGCAGAGCGCCGGCCGCTACGTCCTGCTGCCCGAGGAGCTACACTCGCCCCTGGACCAGGCGCTGGCTGTCATTAGAGGCACCAAGCATGAGGCCGAGGCCCGGCGTTTCACCGCCTACGTGAACAGCCCACCGGGGCGCGCTATCATGCGCAAGTACGGGTTTGTGCTTCCCGGAGAGTAGACAGAAGATGCAGGCTCCAGGCTACGGGCTTCGGACTACAGGCTTCAGGTTGCTCAGAGAATGCGTCTTCCACGTAGGGGAGTCTCGATGCATCGTCCCGACGCGTCGGGATCCCCCGGGGGCGGGCACGGAGTCCCGCCCCTACGCCGTTGACAGCCTGTAGCCTGTAGCCCGTAGCCTGTAGCCCGTAGCCCAAAGCCAGTGAAGGAGTGACCAACATGGAGTGGCACCCGCTCATATTGTCTCTTGAAGTAGCCTCCCTGGCCACGGGGGTGGTGCTGGTGGTGGGGCTGGGGCTGGCCCTACTGCTGACCCGGCTCCGCTTCCCAGGCCAAACGGCGCTGGACGCCATCGTCAACCTGCCCCTGGTGCTGCCTCCCACCGTTCTAGGTTTCTACCTTTTGTTCGTCTTGGGGCGCGGCAGCCCCCTCAAGGAGTGGCTCGGGATTGACATCCTCTTCACCTGGGTGGCGGCGGTGGTGGCCTCAGCGGTAGTGGCCCTACCCCTCATGGTGCGGACCAGCAAGGCGGCCATCGAGAGCGTGGACCCCAACCTCGAGAAAGCAGCCCGGACCCTGGGCGCCCCCGAGTGGCGGGTGATCAAAGAGGTCACCCTGCCCTTGGCCTCTCGCGGAATCATCGCGGGACTGGTGCTCGCCTTCGCCCGCGCCCTCGGGGAGTTCGGAGCGACGCTCATGGTGGCGGGCAACATCCCCGGCCGGACCCAGACAGCGCCTTTGGCCATATACGACCTGGTGCAGAGCAACCGCATCCGCGACGCCAACATCCTGGTGCTCCTGATGACAGCCGTGTCGTTTGCTATACTGTGGGGAGTCAACCGGTGGCAGCGGAGCTGGTGGCGGTAGATTGTGGTCAGCCTGGACTTCCCCATGTCACTCTGAGCGAAGCGAAGAGTCTACGTGAGAACAGGGCAACGGTAGACTGTGGTGAGCCTGGACTTCCGTAAGCGAATTGGCAACTTTCGCCTTGATATCATCCTCGACGTTGGTGAGGAGGTCATGGTGCTTTTTGGCCCCTCCGGCGCCGGCAAGACCTCCATCCTCAGTTGTCTGGCTGGTCTGCTGACTCCCGACGAGGGGCGTATCTCCGTCAACGGCGAGGTCGTCTTCGAGGCCAGGCAAGGTCGCATCCTTCAGGACCTGCCCCCGCAGAAGCGCCGCGTGGGCTACGTCTTCCAGGACTACGCCCTGTTCCCCCACATGACGGTGGTCCAGAACGTTGGCTACGGACTGAAGGGCCGGCGCGATGCGGCGGAGCGTGTCAGCGCCGTGCTCCGCACCATGCGTCTGGATGACATGGAAGGACGCTACCCCCACGAGCTCAGCGGAGGCCAGCAGCAGCGGGTGGCCATAGCCCGCGCCCTGGTAGTCCAGCCCCGAGTGCTGCTCTTGGATGAGCCTTTCTCGGCGCTGGATACCATGGTGCGCGACAAGCTCCAGCACGAGCTTGGCTTGCTTCAGCAGCTCTGGCACCTGCCCATCATCTATGTGACCCACAGTTTGGCCGACGCCTTCGCCATGGGCGACCGCATAGCCGTAGTCAATGAGGGTCGCGTCGAGCAGGTCGGGCCCAAGGAGGAGGTCCTCAACTCGCCCCACTCTCGGGCGGTGGCCCGCTTCACGGGTACGCGCAACATCTTCGAGGCGCAGGTGGCCGAGACCACTCCGGAGACCACGACTCTGCACTGGCAAGGGCGCACGCTCGTTGCACCACCAGCCGTTGTCCCCTCTGGCTCCGAGATCACCTTCTGCATCCGCCCCGAGCAGGTGATGCTCCTTCGCGAAGGCGACGACCGCAAGGAGAACGTGCTCCATGGCCAGATCAGGAACGAGATATCGCATGGGGCCACGATATCGCTGTTCTTCAAGCTGGAGGACAGCGGGGGTGAAGAGGGCTATGACCTGGAGGTCTCCCTGCCCATCCATGCCTACAACCGGCTTCACCTGGACACCAAGAGGCGTGTGTCCATGTCCCTCAAGAAGGAAGCCATCCACCTGATACCGGGTACGGAGCCCGGCCCCCCCCCTGAGTCCCACTCGTCCGGCGCGTAAGCCGACCGTCTGCACGCAACGCCCGGCCCAGGCGTTTGTTGTTTGTTGTTTGTCATCCGAAGCACTCGTGTGTTAGCATGGCAGCGGTACAATTGGAGGAGCCATGACCAAGAGAAGACAAGGTGAAGCTGCCGCCCAGCGACAACGGCCCAAGCTGCTGCTACCAGTGCTCGCAGTGGCCCTCGTAGCCATTCTGGCGGTAGCCGCGATGGTGATAGTGACCAGGCCCCCATCGAACACGATGCCTCTGGGGACACCGGTGCCGCCGCCGTACGCTTCGGGCGCAACGAAGGGGTTGGCCGCCGCGCCGGTCACCATTGTAGAGTACTCGGACTTCCAATGACCGTACTGCCAGAGCTTCGCCCGTGAGGTGGAGCTAGACCTGGACCAGGACTACATCGCCAACGGACTGGTGCGCTTCGTGTACAAGCACTTCATAATACTGGGCGCGGAGTCTCAGTGGGCCGCTGAAGCCAGCGAGTGCGCCGCCGAGCAAAACGCCTTCTGGGCCTACCACGACAAGCTGTTTGCCAACCAGTCCGGGGAGAACAAAGGCGCTTTCAGCAAAGATAAGCTGGAGGGCTTTGCCCGAGACATCGGCCTCAATATGTCCACGTTCAGGCAGTGCGTGCAGGCGGGGAAGTACGCCACCAAGGTAGCGCAAGACAGCCAGGAAGCCCGCGTGCGCGGCTTCCGCGGCACTCCCACAGTCATAGTGGGCGAAACGGTCATACCGGGTCTGGTGAACTACACACAGCTCAAGCAGGTAATTGCCGCCGAACTGGAGAAAGCTAGGAAGTAGCCTGGGCAGCGGCTGGCCGGGCAAGGCCGTGCTCGTGCTCAGCCTGGTGGGCGTGCTCATCTCCGCATACCTTGCCTACACCAAGCTCGCCCACGGCGAGCCCTTTTGCGCCGGTCTGGGTAGCTGCGCTCAAGTGTCTTCCAGCCCCTACTCCGAGGTGAAGGGTGTACCGGTGGCTGTGCTGGGGATGGGCTTCTACGCGGTACTGGCGGGCCTGGGGGTGCTGCGCATCCGCGGGGTGGGTGGCAACTGGGCCCCTCTCGCCTTATTCGGGCTATCCTTGGGCGGCGTTCTTTACTCCGCCTACCTAACCTACCTCGAGCTATACGTCATCCGTGCCGTGTGCCTATGGTGTGTGGCTTCGGCGGCGGTGGTCATCGCCATCCTGGGCCTGTCCCTGGTCGGTCTACTGGCGCCCGACATCGGGCACACCGAAGGGGTAGATAGCCCAGAATCCACCACCTAGCCGGAACGGGGCATCCCGACCTGTCGGGACAACCATGCCCCCTCCAGCAGTGCTTCGCCCTTTGGAGTCCGACACCAGGTCTTGTTCCCATGGTGGAACTGGCGGATTCCGACTTCGCAACAAGCCCACTTGACTTTTGACGAGACGCGGCTAGAATGTGGGACATCGTTCCGGCATCCGCAAAGAAAGGGCCGCCAAGCTCCGTTACTTATACCTAGAGAGCGGGGTGGGCTTTGGCCTCTTTGCCGTCGGCTACAATACGTCCGTCCACATGTTGTGGAGCAAGGTAGGTGTGACCATGCAGAGCATCGGCGGTTACGCGGGGCAGCTACTTCGGGTAGACCTGTCACGAGGGGAAACTACCCCCGTGGCTGTGGACCAGCTCATGCAACGTCAGTACCTGGGCGGCACGGGCTTCGGGGCACGTATCCTGTACGACGAGGTCTCACCAGATGTCGGCTGGGACCATCCCGAAAACCGGCTCATCCTGGCTACCGGCCCTCTGGCCGGCACCCGGGCCAAAGGCTCGGGCACCTTCTCCATCGTGACCAAAGGGGCCATGACCAACGGGGCTACCTCGACCCAGGCCAATGGGTTCATGGGAGCCTACCTCAAGTTCTGCGGCTACGACGGCCTCATCGTCCAGGGCCAGGCCCCCCATCTGGTCTATCTCTACATTCATGACGGCGGCGCCGAGCTTCGGGACGCTCGCCACCTGGCGGGCAAGAACACGTGGGAGCTAGAGGACGCCATCAAGGCGGAGCTGGGCTACAGCGAGCGCCAGATGAGCGTCTTCGGCATAGGTCCCGCAGGGGAGACCCTGGTGCGCTTCGCCGCAGTAGTGGGTGACCGGGGCCACGTAGCCGGCCACAATGGGCCGGGTGCAGTGCTCGGAGCCAAGCGACTCAAGGCCATTGCAGTAGCCCGGGGAAAGAAGGCGGTGAAGGTGCACGACTCCCCGGCGCTGGGCCAGGCAGCCGAGGCCATGGTGGCCAAGGTGAGCCAGGACCCCATGTGGAGCAATACCTACAACTTGGGCACCTTGTGGCTCATGGGGGCCTTTGCCCCCAGTGGATTCGTCCCGGTCAAGAACTACACCACCAACGCCCTGGGCCTGGACGAAGAAGGGTTGCGCCGGTTCGGCGCACAGTACCTGCGGGAGTACCTCAAGGCAAAGCCTCACCCCTGCTGGGCCTGCTCTGCCCATCATTGCCACCGTATCACCATTCCCGAAGGCAAATACAAAGGCTACGAGGGGGAGGAGCCGGAGTTCGAGGGCTACACGTCCTGGGGACCCCTCATCGGGAACCCTGACCCCATCACGGCTACTGTCCTGAGCAACGAGGTGGACCGCCTGGGCATGGATACCAACGAGGCCGGCTGGGTGGTGGCCATGGCCATGGAGATGTACGAGAGGGGCCTACTGAGGCCATCCCAAGTGGACGGGCTGGATATCACCTGGGGCAATACGGATGCGGTGCTAGCCCTGCTCCACGGCATCGCTCACCGCCGAGGATTAGGCAATACCCTGGCCGAGGGAGCCAAGCGCGCCGCCGAGGCCCTGGGTGCTCGGGAGCTGGCCATCTACACCCTGAAGGGCGCAACCCCCCGGAGTCACGACCACCGGGCCGCCTGGCGCGAGCAGTTCGACACGTGTGTGTCCAACACAGGCACCATCGAGGCGGAGACCTTTGTGCGTCTGGAAACCCTGGGGCTGCCTCCGGTTACTGACCAGTTCTCCGGCCAGCAGGTCAGCTCCGCCATAGCCCGCTCCAAGGGCTACTTCCAGGTGATTGACTCCCTGGGGATATGCCGCATACCCAACAAGGAAGTCCCCGAGCTGCTCACTGCCATGATCAACGCCGCCACCGGCTGGGACTTCACCTGGGAGGAGGCCATGCAGGTGGGGCGGAGAGCGGTGAACCTGCTGCGGGCCTTCGATGTTAGGTGTGGGGTGGCCGGCCCGCAAATGGACCGACCGTCGCCCCGGTACGGCTCGGCTCCGGTGGACGGCCCAGCCCAGGGTAAGTCCACTGCCCCCGTATGGGACGAGATGCTGGACAACTACTACCAGATCATGGGCTGGGACCGGGCCACCGGCCGGCCCTTGCCGGAAACGCTGGACCTGCTTGGGCTGGGACCGGTGGCCCACGACTTATGGCCCTAGTGTCCTGAATCGCCAGTTCAATGAAAAAGTGCCATCGCTTCGCTGGCCCACGACGGAGTGGCAACCCAGACACCTCACCCTACCCTCTCCGTAAACGGAGGGGGTTCTGGTCTCCCCTCTCCACGCACGGACAGGGTTCCAGTCTCCCCTCTCCGTCTACGGAGAGGGGACTAAGAGGTGAGGTCACTGGCCGGGCGACGCGTTTGACATATGCCGTGAACATCTGACTCAAGACACTTGCAGGAACAAACGAGGAGGTAACCAAATGAGAAACGCACGTCTCTGGTCCGCCATCGGCATGGGACTACTGGTGATGGCCGCTTGTGCTCCCGCAGCCACGGCGACCCCGCCTGCCATGCCTACGAAGGTAGCCACCTCAATTCCTACACGCATTTCCCCCACCCCCACACCAACCCTGGCGCCCGTGGGAGGCACAACGGCCACACCCCAACCCACACAAGCCCCGACAAAGCTGTCCGAGTCCGTGCCCAAGTACGGCGGAGTGCTGAAAGCGATCCTCACCGAGGACGTCGAGACGTGGGACCCGTTCCGGCAGACGGGCATTGCCTCGGGCGATGTCCAGGGGCTGTGGCACGAAAGGCTCATCGGCCTCAACGAAGGCCCTCCCGGCTGCCAGTTGACCCCATTCCAGCCCGCCCTGGCCACCAACTGGAAGTGGCTGGACGACGTGACCCTTCAGTTGAAGCTGCGAGAAGGCGTGAAATTCCCCAGTTCAGCGCCTATGAACGGCCGAGAAATGACCGCCCAGGACGTTGTCTACAGTGTGCAGCGCCAGTGGCCTGATGTGCCCAAGATTGCGGCGCCCATGAAAGACCAGCTCAAAGAGGTCCAGGCGGTAGACAAGTACACGGTGAACTTGTCCCTTACCCGAGCCTACAGCCCCTTTGTGGAGCGGGTGCCCGCGTTCAAGCAAGCCTACATCGTGGGCGAGGAGATGTACGGCCAACGCAAGCAAGTAAACCGACCCGAGGACCACGTGGGCCTGGGAGCTTTCATGTTCGCGGAGTACCGCCCCGGTGTCCGCATCAACATCAAGAAGAACCCGGCGTACTACGTGGAGGGACGGCCCTACCTGGACGGAGTGGCGTTCAACATCATCCCGGACCTGAGCACTGCCGCAGCAGCCCTCCGCGCGGGCAAGGTGGACATATTCTGGTTCCAGGGCGGGCTTCCCCTGATAGATGACCTGAAGCGGACCACACAGCTCCCCAACAAGACCTGCTCCCACCTGGCCAGCCAAGTAGTCTACATGAAGAACGACAAGCCTCCCTTCAACGACATCCGAGTGCGGCGGGCGCTTAGCATGGCGATTGACCGGGAGGGTCTGCTCAAGACCGTGTTCCTCGGAGTGGGCGTCTGGCAGTACAGCTCCGTGAGCCCGCAGTTCGCCGACCTCATGCTCAAGCTGGAGGACTTCCCACCCGAGGTCCAGCGCTATCTGCGGTACGAACCTGAGGAGGCCAAGAAGCTCCTGGCCGAGGCGGGTTACGCCGGAGGGCTGAGCATCACCGTCACCTCGCCTCCCAACAACCAGAACTCCCTTCAGACCACCCTCGCCGAGGCCCTGGCCGCCCAGTTCGCCAAGGTCGGCATCCGCCCGTCCCTGAAGGTCCTCGAGGCCGGCCAGTGGACGGTCAATATCTACCAGCAAAGGAAATACGACGACACCGCCGTGGGCTTTGGCACCTCCGGCGAGGCGGTGGACACCGAGCTATATGATATGTTCCACAGCAAGTCCACCGTGCGCAACCGGGCCTTCATCGCCGACCCAGCCATGGACGACATCATCGCCCAATCGTGGACCGTCACCGATCCCAGCAAGTACAAACAGATCGCCAGACAGCACCAGATCAAGGCCGCCGAGCAGATGTACATGATATACCTACCCCACGGCCCCATCTCGGCCTTCTGGCAACCGTACCTCAAGAACGTGAACTTCGCTGGCGTGACCTCGGGGGTGCAGGGCTACCTGAAGCACGCCTGGCTGGAGAAATGAGGCAATCAGCCCATGACAAGTCAAGAGAATACGTCGTCACCAGCACGCGATGACACCTGGGTGCCCAGCGCGTGCGAGATGTGCTATTCCTCCTGCGGCATCCGGGTGCACCGCGTCAACGGTGTGATAACCCGCATCGAGGGGCGCCCTGACTTCCCCCACAACTGGGGCCGGCTTTGCGCCAAAGGCAATGCCGGCATCATGAACCTCTACGACCCCAACCGGGTCAAGGCCCCATTAAGGCGGACCAACCCGGAGAAGGGCATCGGCGTGGACCCCAAGTGGATGGAGATCGGCTGGGAAGAGGCCCTTGATACTATCGCCGACAGGCTGCGCCAGACGAGGAGCAAGGACCGCACCCGGCTGGCCCTGGCCAGCTTCGATGGTAACTCGCGCGCCTTGGCTGGGATCTGGGCCGCGGCCTTTGGCACCCCAAGCACCTCGTGGTGTGGCGCACTCTACTACTGTGGCGCAGCATTGCACATGGCCACATATCTCACCAATGCCTCGTTCCACATGGGCATAGACCTCGACCGCTGCAACTACGCCATGCTGTTCGGCAGCCAGATGGGGTTTGGCATCGGCCACGGCCCAAACCTGGCCACACAGAAGATGGCGGATGCCCGCGTCCGCGGCATGCATCTGGTGGTAGTTGACCCCGTATGCTCCTACGCCGCCAGCAAGGCCCAGGAGTGGGTGCCCATCAGGCCAGGCACCGACGGGGCACTGGCTCTGGCCATGCTGAACGTGCTGTTGAACGAGTTGGGCACCTACGACGCTGAGTTCATCAAGGTACATACGAATGGTCCCTATCTGGTGGGCGCCGACGGCCACTACGTGCGGGACGAGGAGAGCCGTAAGCCCCTGGTGTGGGACCCATCCCTCGGGGCCGCTCGCCCCTACAATACCCTGGGCACACAGAGCGCCGCCATTGAGGGCGAGTTCACCGTCCGGGGGCAGACCTGTCGTCCGGCCTTCCAGCGCCTGAAGGACCACGTTAGCCGCTACTCTCCCGACGAGGCGAGCAAGACGACTACTGTGCCCGCGGCCACCATACGTAGGCTAGCCAAGGAATACGGCGAAGCGGCTCGCATAGGTGCGACCATCACTATGGAGGGAGAGACCCTTCCCTATAGGCCGGCGGCAGTCCACCAGTACCGGGGCGCCTACAGCCACAAGCACGCTACCCAGCACATACTGGCCATTCAGCTATTGAACATCGTCATAGGCAACATCTACGCGCCGGGTGGACACTACGGCATCAACCCCATCGGCCCCTGGTGGGAGTGGAAAGAGGGAGTTGACGGTCTGCTTGTTGCCTCCGAAGAGGTGCAGGTAGGGGAACCGCCATACCATTTCCTGGAGACCGCGCCGGGGACGCCCAAGACGGCACAGCTCGAGACCCTGTTTCCCATATCGCGCATGAGGGACACGGCCTTACACGCGGCTACGGCCGACCCGGAGAAGTTCGGGGTGCAAGCACCGGAAGTGCTCATTCACTGCCGGACTAACCTGATGATGACCACCGTGGCGCCCGAGGCGGTGGCCAAGGCGCTCAAGAACATCCCCTTCATGGTGTCCTTCGCCCGGGAGTTGGACGAGACAGTCCAATTCGCAGATATCGTCCTGCCTGACTTCCACTACCTGGAGAAGCTGGACCCCATCCCCAACGCTACATTCTTCGGCCAGAGCCCCAGCAGTGGCTACTGGTACTGGGGGCTACGACAGCCGGCGGTCAGGCCGCCGTTCGAAGCCAAGCAGTGGGTGGATGTGCTCACAGACCTGGCGGATAGGGTTGGTTTCCGAGAGGACCTCAACGTCCTGCTATCAAAGGCGCTGAGCGTGAGGTGTCGCAACCCAATCAAACTCGACCGCAACAAGAAGTACACGTTGGAAGAGCTGAGTGACATCTGGCTCAAGGCCGAGGCCGGGGATGACGCCAAAGGGCTAGCCTGGTTCCGGGAGCACGGCCAACTCACCATAGAACGCACGGTGGCGGAGCACTTTCCCATCCTGGCGCTGCGGCACAGGATACCCCTCTACTACGAGCATTTCCTGACGGCGGGGGACTACGTGCAGAAGAGTGCCCAGGCGATGGGCTTGGCCTGGGACACATCAGACTACCAGCCGATGCCCGACTGGAAGCCGTGCCCGGCCTTTGAACCCAAGGCGCCGGACTACGATCTGCTTGTAGTCAACTACACGGTGCCCTTCCACCAGTATTCCATCACCGCTGAGAACCCCTGGCTGAATGAGGTCTCCGAGCGCCACCCGTATGTGTACAAGATCATGGTGAACACAGAGACCGCCCGCCGCAAAGGCATAAGAGACGGGGCCGCCATTGTTGTGGAGACGCCGGCAGGCCGTAAGGTGACGGGACAGGCCAAAGTGACGGAATGTATCCACCCTGAGGTGGTAGCCATAGCGGGCGTGTTCGGCGCCTGGTCGAGCGCCAAGCCCATCGCCAGGGGCAAAGGCGCCCATTTCAACAGCCTCATCCCCTTCGACCTGGACCACACGGACATGATCTCGGCCTCTGCCGATAGCTGTGAACGCGTGAGGGTGCGCCCCGTGAAACCGGCCTAGACACAGGGCCAGTGCTCTCAGCGGCGCCCATTGCGGCGTGGACGCGACTTTGCGTCTCTGTCGCCGGGAATGGCGGCACGCAAAGGGATGGCCCCGCAAGTCCGGGGCCATCCAGACCATGGTGGATTGTGGTTCAGGCTGCCTTGGCCATAGGTGCCTTGGCATACTCGGCCACATAGGACAGCAGCCCGAGCTGGCTGAACAGGGACAGAGTGTCAAAGTACCCCTTGTCCTCGACAATCAGGCCCTCCGCGCTGCGCCGGCACACGCACACCCCGTCCATTGTCACCCTCTTGCCAGTCGGCGCGACCGTGCCCCAGGGTACTTCCAGCAACCCCGTGTTGGTGCCTGTCCAACTGTACTCCGAGACCACCCAGTCCCCGCTCTCGTAGGACCTCAGCAACTTGATGTTGAGGTCCGGGAAGGCGCGGAAGATGGCTGCCCACCAATGCCCGATGGACTCCCGCCCGCGAACGGGCTCCCGGTAGTCCCCCGAGAACATCACCGCATAGGGGGCATAGTAGTCAATGAGGGCACCCACATCGTGCCGATTGAGCGCCTCATTGAACTCATACACAAACGCTTCGTGCACTGCCTTCTCCTCTCTCTGGCTGCCTGCGTTCACTGGCGGCCAGACGACCTTTCTCCCTACTATTATACCTCTATTTTTCCGAGCGTCAAAAAAGTGCCACATAAAAGCACGCACGAAAACCGAGCGCCCTCAGGGCGCCTTCAGGCCGCTTTCTTGGCACGCACCTTGCGGGCATGCGCCACCATCTCGGCGGTCTCCCTCTTGAACCGTTCGTGGTCAAACTGGCCGCCAGCGAGGTAGGTGCTGAGACCGGCAGTGAGTTTGGCCATCAGGACGGCCTCCCTCACTTCCTCTTCGGTGGCGCCATACAACCTCGCAGCCTCGGTGTGATAGAACGTGCTGTAGCGGCAGCGCAAGGCCGAGGCCACAGCCAACCCGATTAGCTCCTTGAACTTGTGGGGAATGGCCGTCCGCCCCAGCTCCAGAGACCTGATGAGGCCCCATTCATGCTGGAGCTCCCCTTCGGGAAGGCGTTCAATCCACTCGGGCACCACGCCGAAGCACTGTTTGACCTCCCCCAGGACCTGACTCCGTGTAGGGACCCCGGTCCCGCCTTTGGCGACATCCGGGAAAGCCACAACAGGCGCCGGTGAAAGCTGTAGGCCAAAGTCACGCAGCATTGAAGTGACATCGAAGTACACGCGCTCCTCGAGGATCTTGCCGAAGCTGTCAAACTCGAAGACGGCGGTGCCGCTGACTTCCACCTTCTTGCCGGTGGCCGGCACAGAGACCAGCGGAGTGTTGAGCGTGCCCGTGTGGGTGCCCGTCATTGTCCACTCGACAAACCCGTAGTCCCCTCCAAAGACCCTGTGATGCAGCTTCAGGGAAACGTCCCAGTGATGTAGCTTCCAGGAAACATCTGGGAAGGCGCGGAACAGGGCTTCACGCATCTTGAGGATATCCTCTCGCCCCTGGGCTGTGCCCCAGGGAGGCCAATAGCGCGTCGCATCTTCCGCATAAAAGGCCCCCAGGGTATCCAGGTCGCGACGGTTGAACGCCTCGCCCAAGTTGGCTATGAACTTGCTGAACTCCTCCGACGTCATGGCTGCCTCCCCCAAGCCAATGCTTTCCTGCCCAGGTCCACCCACACATGCCGCCAGGCGTTAGGCGATGTGCCTAGTCGCCCTCGTGGCGGCGGCTATTTGGCAGCGCAGCTACAGGTCTGTCTGGAACAGCGCTGGGCCAAAAAGCCGGAAGAACTGGAAATCCACCTCTTGGTCTGGCGCGACCTCCCGCACGCAGGGCAGCCCGCAAAGGGCCGGAGCGCACTCCTCTACCATGCGGTCTGCCTCTCGGTGTCCGAAGGTTTCCGTAAAGCGATCGTGGATCTCCACCACTTTATCTTTGGTAATCGTCATGGCATTCTCCTGGATACTGTATTTAAGTCCTGACACCGCAACTGGTAACCCCTGCCTTGTCCACCTCACGTCGGGGGCGTTCAAGAGGCGTCAGGCCGCTATCAGGCAATGTTCATGGCCGTGCGCAACGAGGACGCCGTCTGTAGCATGTCCTTCTCGAAGCGATAGTAGTCGAACGAGCCGTCCTCTCCAAAATAGCCGCCAAAGCCCGAGGCTATCTCGGCCACCCTTCGAGCTTCCAGGACATCGGACGGAGAGTTGCCGGCGCCGCGGGCTACTGCCGCGCCCAGGGAGACCAGGGGCTGGCATCGCAACGCTGTGCCCACCGCCATGCAGACCATTCCCTTTTCCCGTGGTGACAACCTCACCCCCTCCAACAGCAACTGCCGGATGGCCGTCCACACCTCCATCAGCTCGTGGTCAGGGATGTTCTCCAGCCAAGCAGGCACCACTTCCAGGGCCTGCCGCACCTCAATCAAGACTTGGTCTCTTGTCATATCGTCCCCCTAGCAGCCGAAGAACAGGAACTGCGTGGAGGCCAGCCTAGAGAGGTCAAAGTCCACCTCGCTGGGCACCTCCACCACCTCAGTTGGGGAATGCTGGCACAGGCCCGGGACCTTCTCCACGGCCTGGGGCGCCGCCACATGCAACAATGCGTCTACCTGTTCCACGCCCATAACAGGCTCCAGTTGTCTGGCCACCTCGAGAAGCTTCTGTGCGCTCATTGACCCCTCCATTCCTTTCCTTAAGCCGATTCCTGTCTCGGCAACTCTCCTGGCCACGATTACTAATCAGTAAAGTCTAGCAGATGCAAATGAGTTAGTCAAGCGATTTACTGTACAATGTCCGGAAGTCCCATTCCGTGCGGGCGGGAGCCCTGAGAGACTACACCTAGTGGTCCAGCTCTACGGCCGAGCTGTCGGGGTGCACGAGACAACCTGCGAGACCTTGTCGCTATGGTACTCGTAGGCCTGAGCCTGGGCTGAGAGGACAATGCGATAGCCAGGGGTGACGACCTGAGTGTAGAGCATGTCCGGCTGGGGACAACCCAGGCTGGAGTCGGGCCAGTCCACGGGTTCGACCTTGGAAACGGCGATGAGGCTGGCGTGGACAGAGAGACGGCGGGCCAGGTCCCCCACGGCGATGACCACCAGGTCTGCGGACCCGCTGGGCACCTCGCGCACACCCCCCACCGGGGGTGAAGCCTTCGAGCCACAGCCGGACCAGAGCAACATGCCAGCCAGCACAACGCCTATCCAAAGGCGCATCATGGCAGGGCGACGTCCGTTCTGCCCCATTTCTCAGTGTGGATGGACTTGAGGCGCTCTAGTCTCTCCTGGTAGCTGGGGAGACCAATGGGGTCGGTGATCATCACCAGTGCGTCTTCTCCATTGTCGGTGTAGTAGCCCCGGCGTACCGCGTTGCGGCTGAAGCCGTACTTCTCGTAAAGGGCCTGGGCGCCCAGATTGGATACCCGGGTTTCCAGCACCATGTAGCGGCTGTTCTTCCGAGTCGCCAACTCCAGCGAGGCGATAAGTAACAGCTCGCCAACGCCCCGCCGCTGGTATGCGGTCCGCACACCCAAGCCCGTGAGGTGGGCCTCGTCCCATGCGAACCACAACCCGGCATACCCAACGATGAAGTCTACAAGTTGGACCTCTGGCAGCGTCTCGGGGACAGGCCGGCGACGGAGGCGGGAGAGCCATCGCCCCACGCCTTCCGGGCGGGGCGGATAGGGCACCTGTGCGCCCCGATCGTAGGCGGTCAGGTAGCTGGCCAACTCATTGGCCAGCTCGCGCTTGAAGGGCGGGGGAGGCCACATCGTGGGGAATGCCTCCCTGTCCACCTGGGTTACCTGGGGCACATCCTCCAGCCGCATAGGTCTGACGGCATAGGGCATCACCTTGGAGGCCACGTGTTTCATATCTGCTACCGCTCAATGGACACTATTCTAGCACAGCCTCGCTATCCTTTGGCCAGTGGTTTCGTTTAGTATTTAAGATGGAATGTGGCTATGGATTCTTAAGACCCTGGGACCGTTCCACAGGCAGGGGACCTCGGAAAGGCCGGAATCCAGTTCCATCTCTCCAGAGGAGCTGGTGCGTCGGGCACAGAAGGGTGACTCCAGCGCCATGGCAGAGATATACGAGGCTAACGTGGAAGCTATCTATAGGTTCATAGCTTTCAAGGTGGGAGACCGGCAGGAAGCCGAGGACATGACCCACGACGTGTTCCTTAAGGTGGTCGAGTCCATCGGCTCCTTCCAGTGGCGGGACATCAGCCTAAGGGCCTGGATCTTCCGCATCGCGCATAACCAGATAGTAGACCACCTACGGCGACGCTCCCGCAGGCCCAGCGTGTCCCTGGACGAGGAGATGCCCATCCCTGCACCCGACGACCCCGCAGCCGAGGCCGAACTCAAGGTGAGCATGGAGCAAGTAACCGCAGCCATGGCCCACCTGACTGAGGCCCAACGACAGGCCGTCACCCTACGGTTCTCCGGCGACCTGTCCATCGAGGAAGTGGCCCAGGTGATGAAGAAGAAGCCCGGGGCTATCAAGGCTCTCCAGCACAGTGGGCTGGCTAGCCTGCGCCGCATCCTCGCGGGGGGAGGGCACACATGAACACAATCGAAGATGCGCTAAACAACTGCTTGGACATGGTTGGGGCAGGTTCCAGCCTGGAGGACTGCCTGTCTCACTATCCGGGGCAGCGGCCAGAGTTGGAGCCACTGCTGCGAACTGCCCTGGCCCTGCGCCAGGCCAGCGTCATACCCCTGCGGCCCGCATTCCGCGCCGAGGGGCGCGCGCGTGTGGTGGGGGCTATGGCGGCGCTACGTTCCCGTAGTGTCAGGCCACCTGGCATAGGTTGGACATGGCGCTATGCCATAGCCAGCTTGGTGATCGTCTTCCTCTTGGGCGCTCAGGTAGTGAGCGCGTCCGCCCAGAGTCTTCCCGGCGAGACCCTGTATCCCGTCAAACGGACTGTCGAACAGGTCCGCATCACCCTCACCTTCTCGCCCACGGCGAAGGCCCAGTTGGTCAGCCAATTCGCCGACGAACGCATGAATGAGCTGGTGGCCGTGGCCCAAGACTCCGACCTCGAGGATATCGGTCAACGGGAGCGGTTCCAACAGCAAGTAGACCAACTGGTACAGAGTCAGGCCGGCAACCTGGAGGATGTTGCCTCCCTGGCGGGCAAAGACATCCGCGCAACCGCAAGGCAGGCTATCGCCTCTCAGGTGCAGCAGGACTTCGAGCGCCAGAAGACCGACCTGTGGCAAGTCGTGGACAAGGCGCCCGAGACCGCTCAGCCAGCCCTGCGTCAGGCTGTAGAGAAGGCCACCCAGGGCTACGAGAAGGCACTGAAAGCCGTGGCCACACCCGAGCCCCGGACCGACAAGGTGGAAGGGCTACTCGGGACAGTGCGCCCCCAGGACCGCGTGGTCGTCATTCTGCGGGACAAACAGGCACCCCTCACCCTGCATGCCACCCCCGATAGCCAGATCATCCGGAATGGGGCCGCAGCCACGCTGGACGCTCTTTCCCCCGGTGACCTGGTGACAACCACGTATGACCGCGACAGCCTCACGACCAGCCGCATCGAGGCCCGGTCCCCAGCCAGTGCCAGCGGGGAGCGGGTGGAGTTCACGGGTACAGTGGAAAGCCAGCAGGGCAATCGGTGGACCATATCCGGACGTGTGGTCATCGTAGGCCCGAACACCGAATTGAACGTGCGCGAGCCTGTGGCAGGCGCGCAGGCCCGGGTGGTGGCTGAGGCACAGGCCGACGGCAGCCTATTGGCAAGGAAGCTGGATGTACGCCCCGTCGAGACCCCCAAGCGGCCCGAGGCCTCGAAGCGCGTTCAGTTCACCGGCACCATCGAGAACCTCGCACCCAGCCGCTGGCTGGTGTCCGGCAGGGAGTTGGTCATCTCCCAGGACACCACCATCAAGGTTGAGGGCATCCTGGCGCCTGGCGCCCAGGCCCGCGTGACCGCCGAGCAGCGCCCCGACGGCAGCCTGTTGGCACGCGAAATACAGGTGGCCGGCCTCAAAGAACAGGACAGGGACAGGGACAGGGACAGGGACAGGGACAGGGACAAAGAACAGGAGTCCAGGGACGAGCGCCAGCAGGACGCCCGCGACGGGCAGCGACAGGAGTCTACCGACAAGCGGGACCAGCAGGCAAAGGACAAGCCAAGCACCGACACCGGCAAGGATGCGCCAGCAAAGCCCACACCCAAGCGCCCGGACGACAGCAGGAAGAGAGACTAACCCGAATGCCACGCTCCTGTGCCGAGTACCCGGCGTACGTGGTTACGCTTAGTGTGACCTGTCTTTCCGCGTAGGCCACAATCTGTACCTGTTGATAGCGACCGACTACCCTAACGAGTCTTCTCCATAAGGAGGCAACATGCTTAACTACACCGGTAGGTCTACTTCATCGTCCGAGTTCCCCAGAGTAGAAGGAGAACACTTGGCTTCGACTCAGGAGGCGGCTATATTGAGCCGTTGTCTCACGCAGGACCGGCTGGTCAGAGTTCTGGCCATCGCCGTGCTGGCGGCGCTAGGTGTCGTCACCGCCTGCAAGGCTGCGCCCACAGCCACACCCGTGCCAATAGGCACACCCACTTCTTCTCCGCGTACCATTCCCACAGCCACACCTCCGGGGACTGGGACATCGCCACAGACTACCCCGCAACCATCAGCCGGCGGACAACCTTCGCCCGCGGATACGGCTTTCTTCCTGTCCATCCAAGAACCCCCTATCGAGTCCGTGGTAAGCACCGCCAACCTCATTGTAAGAGGCACCACTACCCCTGACGCCGTGGTGAGCGTCAACGGCAAGGTGGTGCCGGTGGAGGCTAGCGGAGCTTTCACTGCCACGGCGACCCTTCAGGTGGGGCCCAACGTGGTCGAGGTGGTGGTCAGCGACTTCGCTGGTCACCAGCAAAGCGCCATCCTCACTGCCATCTACATTCCTCAACAATGATGTGGAAGTGCGCTTTGCCGGCTAAGGTCTAGACGGGGGCACGCCATCGGCCCCTGGCCGCACCTGACCACCAACACCACCTCACAAACCCACACAGCCCAGGACCCTCACACCTCACCCACCAGTAATCCATCCACGCTTCACCATGCGACGCTGACGCGCCATACAGGCAGGCTTGGCCTGGTCGCAGACCCGTTGGTCCTCCGAGCTGCGAAAGACACGAGCGACAGGAAGCTACCAGGTTCAAGCCCTTCCCCAACATGCTTCCTGCTGCATTCACCCATAGCATTGTGCACCCTCGCCTGCAATCACAAACATGTGTTTCCTCTTTTTTCATCTACTCGTAGTCGCCCCGGAGGTCAGGCATGAAAAGACTAATAGCTTACGTCCTCCTTCACAAGAAGTGGCTTATCGCCGGTGCGCTCCTAGCGGGCTTCCTCGGCATAATGATTCCCGTTGTGGGTCTCGCAGGCCACGGCGTGGTGGAAGTGCTCGACTCTAAGGAGTTCTGCACTTCCTGCCACGACGTACATTATGCTGAAGACCTCACCCACGAGGCATCCTCGCATTCGGAGGTGACCTGCGCCACCTGCCACGTGGGCGAGGGAGCCATGTCTCTGGTCAAGTCAAAGATCACGGGTCTGAAGGATATCATCCCTGCGTTCACCCATGACTACAAGCTCCCGATTGACACACCACTAAAGGACCTGCGTCCCGCATCTGAGACCTGCGAGAAGTGCCACACGGCAAACCTGTACTCCGGTGACATCCCCCGGACTACGGTCCGCTACGAGACAGACGAGCTGAACACCAGAAGCATTGTTACCCGTGTGCTGAAGGTTGGCGGGGGTAGGGCCGAAGTCGCCAGCGGCATCCACTGGCACAGCACCAACAAGGTCTGGTATCTCCCTCTTGACAGCAAGCGCCTGAAGATAGGCCTAGTGGTAGCCCAGGATGCATTCGGCACCATAACCGAGTACGTGAATCCCTACAGTGTGGATGAGATCACCCCGCCCCGCATGGGTAAGGACCTGCGGGCCATGGACTGCGTAGATTGCCACAACCGGACTAGCCATCCCTTCAATTCACCCGACGCACTGATTGATGCGGCGCTCGCCGAGGGTAGCGTTGATGCCAGCCTCCCATACATCAAGCGGGAAGCGTTGAACGCACTGGACCCGCCGGCTGGCAGCCTCGACGAGGCCTACCGAAGAGTAGACAACATCAGAGGTTTCTACGAGGCTTCCTATCCCAACGTCTTTCAGGACAAGCAGGCGTCCATCATGACCTCGCTTACCAAACTGGAGGAGATCGCCAGGCTCACTACTTTCCCCAACAACCCCGTGAACTGGAGCACATATCCTGACAACGCCGTGCACGATAAGCCCAGTCCAGACATGCAGGTAGATTGGAATGCCCTATCTAGCGGTGATGGCAGTGCAGGGTGTTTCAGGTGTCACGGGGTCATGGTGAAGGTGGATAACGCTCCGGATATCAGCCTGAGCGACGCTCTCAGCGGTCGCAATCTTGGCGAAGTGGCGAATCAGCTCCGCACTAGACTGACCCTTGCTCTCGCCTTCGGTCACGACGGGACTGGCCCCAGCACCACCAGTCCCAGCCCCGTAGCTCCAGTCGGCGCCAGCACGAGTCGAGCTGATGTAGGCGATGCCGGTCTGCCCGGGCTGAGTCCGAAGGGAATAGACCTCAACACCATCAGCCCTACTGACAAGCTGGACTCCGATTGCGCCACCTGCCACTACACCCCTGAGCTACCGTTCGCCTCGCCTCAATCGCCGGCTGTGCCGCACCCGATTGATGGGCTGGACAACTGCCTGGCCTGTCACAGCCCGTCAGGGCCCCGGCCTTTCAAAGCAAGCCACCCGTGGGCCACCAACGGAGCTTGCCTTACCTGCCATGACGCCGCACCCAAAGTCAAGCAGTACGAACCAGAGACGGCGCTGGTAGCCAAGGACATACCACTCACAAAGCACTCCACGAGCAAGCTCGACAGTTGTCTTACCTGTCATGGGCGCTCGGGCCCCAAGGCCCTCTCCAAAAATCACGTCTGGGCCACCAACGATACCTGCATCGCCTGTCATCGTTCGGCCACCCGCTTCGAGCCACTGGCATCGGCCAAGCCAGCCAACGTTAGGGAGATACCACACCCCACTGACACGCTCGAAAACTGCCTTGTCTGCCACGGCCCTACGGGCGGCAGGCCCCTTGCCAAAGAGCACCCATGGGCTACGAACGAGACCTGTACCTCTTGTCACCAGCAAGCGGCTGTGCTCAAGCCGCTGCCGATACCTACACCATTGGCGCCGGATGGCAAGGAAATCGCCCCCATATCGCATACGGTAGCCAGACTCGACAACTGCCTTGTCTGCCACAGTCCTTCCAAAGGCAAGCCCGTGTCCATGGACCATCCTTGGTCTACCAACGACACCTGTACTTCATGTCACCAACAAGCTACCGTGCTCAAGCCACTGCCGGCGCCCACACCGCTGGCGCCCGATGGCAAGGAAATCCCAGAGATATCGCATACCGTCGTCAAACTCGAGAGTTGCCTCGTCTGCCACGGCCCCGCGGGAGGCAAGCCCTTGAAGAAGGACCACCCATGGGCGACAGATGGTACCTGCGCCTCGTGTCATCCGCAAGCGATGGTGCTCAAGCCGCTGCCGGCATCCACACCGTCAGCGCCGGATGGCAAGCCAATCCCGGCAACATCGCATTCCGTCGTCAAACTTGATAACTGCCTCGTCTGCCACGGCCCCACAGGAGGCAAGCCCTTCCGCAAAGAACACCCGTGGACCACGAATGATACCTGCGCTTCGTGTCACCAGCAGGCCGCAGTGCTTAAGCCGCTACCGGCGTCCACACCGTCAGCGCCGGATGGCAAGCCAATCCCGGCAATATCGCATTCTATCGTCAAACTTGATAACTGCCTCGTCTGCCACGGCCCCACAGGAGGCAAGCCCTTCCGCAAGGAACACCCGTGGACCACGAATGGTACCTGCGCTTCGTGTCATCAGCAGGCCGCAGTGCTTAAGCCGCTCCCCATAGGGGCAACGCCGCAGGTCAAGGGAATACCACACCTAGTCAATGGGCTTCAAGGCTGCCTTGACTGCCATGGCTTCTCTAGAGTGAGACCAGTCCCCCAAGACCATCCGTGGACCACCAACGATACGTGCACGTCCTGTCACCGGCCGCTGCCTCTGGCCGTACCTGCCATGCCACCACCCCTGCCCCCCAGTCCGAGCATAAGGCACTCCGTGGCGGGGCTCCCGGCCTGTACCACCTGCCATAGTCCGTCACGCCCGGCGCCATTCCCCGCCAACCACGTGGGGCGTCCGGCTGACTTCTGCGCCATTTGCCATCAGTCGGTGTCAGTCGGTCAAGTGTCGCCACCACCACTTCCACCGGCGCCCAGCATAAGGCACTCAATTGTGGGCCTCCCCGCCTGCACTGCGTGCCATAACGAGTCAGGTCCGGGGCCGTTCCCTGCCAACCACATGGGGCGTCCGGCTGACTTCTGTGCCATTTGCCATCAAGCTGACACAACTCCACCCACACCGACACCTACTCCTGCGCCCACACCCACGCCAGAGCCAGGGGCAACTCCCACACCGACGCCCACCCCCGGCGACGTTGGGGCCACCGTGTACGCTACGTATTGCGCCGCCTGCCATGGGGCCAATGGCCAGGGCACAGCCATAGGCCCACCCGTTGCCGGCCTGAGCACCTCACGAACGCAGAGCGTGGTCAGGAGCGGCGCCGGCATCATGCCGGGCTATCCCACCACCCAAATCAGCAACGCTGACCTGACCAGCCTCGCCACCTACGTAGCGGGACTAGGCTCAGCAACACCTACGCCTACCCCAACACCAACACCCACGCCGGGGCCGGGGCCAACGCCAACTCCCACACCAACCCCAACTCCCACGCCTACACCAGCCCCCGGCGACGTTGGGGCCACGGTGTACGCCACCTACTGCGCAATCTGCCACGGCGCTACCGGCCAGGGCACGGCGCTAGGGCCAAGCGTAGCGGGTGTCAGCACCTCACGAACGCAGAGCGTGGTCAGGAGCGGCGCCGGCATCATGCCGGGCTACACCACCACGCAGATCAGCAACGCCGACCTGACCAGCCTGGCCACGTACGTAGCAGGCATGGGCTCGGCAACGCCTACCCCAACGCCCACGCCGGGGCCGGGGCCAACGCCAACTCCAACTCCGACACCCGTTCCCGGACCCACACCTACTCCCACACCCAGCAGTGGCGCCACGGTGTACGCCACCTTCTGCGCCGTCTGTCACGGCGCTACCGGCCAGGGCACGGCCCTGGGACCCAACATCAGGGGGACGAGCACTTCACGAACGCAGAGCGTGGTGCGGAACGGCGCCGGCAGCATGCCCGCCTACAGCACCACACAGATCAGCAACGCTGACCTGACCAGCCTCGCCACCTACGTAGCGGGCCTGGGCTCGGCAACGCCTACTCCAACGCCGACGCCTACCCCAACGCCTGCCCCCACGCCGGGGCCAGGGCCAACGCCAACACCGACTCCGACACCCGTTCCCGGGCCAACGCCAACTCCGACACCTACCTCTGGGGCCACAGTGTACGCCACCTTCTGCGCAGTCTGCCACGGCGCTACCGGCCAGGGTACGGCGCTAGGGCCAAGCGTAGCGGGTGTCAGCACCTCACGAACGCAGAGCGTGGTCAGGAGCGGCGCCGGCATCATGCCGGGCTACACCACCACCCAGATCAGCAACGCCGACCTGACCAGCCTGGCCACATACGTAGCAGGCCTGGGCTCGGCCACGCCCACTCCCACACCCACGCCGGGGCCAGGGCCAACGCCAACTCCGACACCTACCTCTGGGGCCACGGTGTACGCCACCTTCTGCGCAGTCTGCCACGGCGCTACCGGCCAGGGTACGGCCCTGGGACCCAACATCAGGGGCACCAGCACCTCACGAACACAGAGCGTGGTGAGAAGCGGGGAAGAGGACATGCCCGCCTACAGCACGTCGCAGATCAGCAACGCTGACCTGACCCTCCTGGCCACCTATGTGGCAGGCCTGGGCTCGGCAACGCCAACTCCAACGCCTACCCCCACGCCAACGCCAACGCCCGGCGGCAATGGGGCAACGGTGGTGACGCTGCCATCGGTGGCGGACTCCTACGTGAGCCAGTACTCCAGCACCACGAACTACGGGACGAGCTCCAGCATGTACGTCCGTTCCACCACCACGGGCACCCCGGATGCTAACCGACGCCTCCTTGTCCGATTTGACGTCTCGTCCATACCGGCGGGGACGACGATTGTCTCCGCCAAGATACGGCTATGGATGACAGTGGCGCCCTCGTCCTCGCGCAACCATTCCGCCTACCGTGCAGGGGGGTCCTGGACCGAGACCGGCGTCACCTGGAACAACCAGCCGGCGGTGGCGGGCAGCGCGACCACCACCACAGCCACCGGGACCGCTTCCAACGTGTGGCTCGAGTGGACGGTCACTGCGGATGTGCAGGCTTTCGTGAACGGCTCGCAGACGAACAACGGCTGGAGCATAAGCGACACGGTGGAGAGCGCCTCCGGCGACTTCGCGGCGACTTTTGCCAGCCGGGAGGCTACGGGGACGACCAACGACCCGCAACTGGTGGTGACGTATCAGTAGGGGACCAGCTTGGTGGTCGAGTTGACATGTGGCGTCAGGCAGCAATAGCCACAATGGAGTATTGCTTGACCTTTGCCCATGTCCGCGCGCTCCGCCTCTGACCGCTGTACAACATGTCTAGAACGAGTGGAGGCCCCCCATAGGGCCTCCACTCGTTTTCATCTGGCGCTAACCTTGCGCCCCGAGTATCGTTATTAATATGCGGAATACTCAAAAGGAGGCAAGACACATGACACCGTCACGGCTGCTGGTAGTCCTCTCTCTTATAGCAGTCCTGGCCCTGGGTGGGATCACAACCGCCCTGGCCTCTCCCCCAGCACAACTGCCGCCCGGGGAGCATAGGGGCATGTTTGGCACGGTGACCGCTCTGGGCGCCGACTCCATCACGCTGGACACCGCTCAGGGGCCAGCCACCGTGAAGGTGGACCAGAATAGCAAGCTCCGCCTGCCCGGCAAGGACACGGCTACTCTGGCCGATGTGAAAGTCGGCGACCGCCTGGCAGTCCTGGCCACCAAGCAAGGCGCCGTGCTCACGGCCCTGGTGATAATGGTGGTGCCCGGCCAACCCCAGAACCAGCACAAGACCGGCGTGATCACCGACATCAAGGGCATATCCATTACCATCACTGACAAGGACGGCAACAGCCTCACTCTCGATGTGCCCGGCGATGCCGCCGGATTAGCCCTGGGCAAGCTCATCACCGGGGTGGTACGGAACGACCCCAAGACAGGCAAGCCCATTGCCCGAGAGCTGCACGAGGTAGGCAAGGTAATAGAGCGCCTCACCGATAACGTCCGCAAGGCCGAGAAAGAGGATGGCCAGCGCGGAAAGGACAAGGAGCAGGACCTCCAGCGTCTACGCAAGCTCCTCGACGACAACATGACCCGCGAGCAGAGCATCTTGCGCGAGGTCATGGAGAGGGTGCCCGACCAGGCCAAGTCCCACATCAAGGACGCCATGGAGCACGCCCGCAAAGCCCATGAGGAAGCCCTCAAGGGCATGGGGATGAAGGGCGTAAACATGGAGGTCATCGGCAGGGTCGCCGCCGTTGACGCCACCGCCAAGACGGTGACCGTCCAGCCTCGCCGGGGTGAGGCAATGGTCCTCAAGGCGACGGCCGACAGCCGCATCCACAAGGACGCCAACGAGCACGCCACCCTGGCGGACCTCAAGGTGGGTGACACCGTGCTGGCGGTGAAGTTCAACGCCGAGACCAAGGAGATCGTGAGCCTGGTGGCCAAGACCCCCAAGACGGACGAGGCCCAGGGCATCATCTCAGCGGTGAACGCGGCCCAGGGCACCATCTCGGTCCTCACCCCAGACAGGCGCGAGCCACTGATGCTAACCGTCAACGCCAGCACCCAGGTGCTGCTGGACGGCGCCCCGGCTGGGTTAGGCTCCCTCCTCGTGGGCCACATACTGGACAAGGCCGAGTTCACCGAAGGCACCCTGGTGGCGACGCAGCTAGTCGTCCTGTCCCGGGCCAAGGCCGTGGGACACGCGGTGAGCTTCGCGGGCAACATTGACAGCTTCACCAGCACACAGGTAGTGGTGTCTGGCCAAAGCGTGGCCACTAACGCTCAGACCCAGCTCAAGGGACAGCCGCAGGTCGGGGCCGCTGCCCGCGTCGAGGCCATCGTTCAGGCCGACGGGAGCCTACTCGCCCTTGAGGTCAACGTCTCCCAACGCAGAGGCCCGCCCGAGGGGGAGAGGCAACGCACCCAGTTCAGCGGCACCATCGAGAGCTTTACCACCACCCAGATCATGGTCTCGGGCAAGAAGGTAGTAGTCAACGACCAGACCGAGGTCAATGGCACCCTGGCCGTCGGCGCCACTGCCCAGGTTGAGGGCGCGCTCCAGGCCGATGGCAGCGTCCTCGCCAAGGAGGTGGACGTGCGCCAGCCCAGGAGCGAAGAGAAGCGCACGGAGTTCATCGGCGTTATCGAGAGCTTCAGCACCACCCAGATAATGGTCTCCGGGCAGAAGGTGGTGGTCAATGACCAGACCGAGATCAAGGGCACCCTGGCCGTCGGCGCCACCGCCCGCGTAGAGGGCACCCCCCAGGCCGATGGGAGCACTCTGGCCCGCAAGGTGGACATCCGGGCCAAGGAGCAGGCCAAGATTGAGTTCACCGGCGCCATCGAAAGCCTGACGGCCAACCAATGGATAGTGGCGAGCAAGAAGGTCACCATTGACACCCAGACCAAGATCGAGGTGAAGGGCATTCTCCAGGTGGGAGCCATGGCCAAGGTGGAGGGCATCCTACAGGCTGACGGCAGTGTGCTGGCCCGCACCATCGAAGTAAGGACCACCCGGCCCGAGGCGACGCCAGCATCCAAGGGCAGGCCCAATGTGCCACCGATGGCCACCCCCACCGCCACTTCAACTCCCGTACCTAGTGCAACTGCGACTTCAACACCAACTCCTACTCCGAGTCCGTAACAACCACTATCGAGCCAGGTAGAGGCCCCCAGGTGGGGGCCTCTCTTTTTCCCCCTGCCGTTGACCCTCCTTGGCACAGCCCTACATCATCCAGCAGTCCCACCGGACCACACACTCCACTCTCACCCAATCCATCCTTTCTTTGAGAAGCGCCGAACGTTATTAGTCTTTGGAACACAATCAAGGGGGGTTAGACATGAACATACGCAAGGCATTGGTAGTCCTCATCTTAGGTGGCACGCTGGCATGGGCCGGCTTGAACGCCGCTTCCGCCGCACCCTGGAGGCCGGCGGCCTCTGAGGGGCGCGGGCAGCCCACGGCAGCCAGGGAGCACGGCCCAGACGAGGACAAAGGCAAAGAGCATCAGGCCAAGCAACCCCCGGCCAACCGCGGCAATGAGAAAGCTGCCTCTGCCCAGGGGAGTGCTTCCACTGAGAAACACCGTGGTGAAGCCGATGACCGCCGCTCCATCATGGGCCTGATCCACGGCAAGGACCAGGAGCACCGCGGGCGAGGCAATAGCGGCAAAGGCGCCGCCCGCAACAACGAGGACGACGAAGAAGAAGACGGCGGTGACGACGAGGAGACCGGGGAGATAGAGTTCGCCGGAGTCATCGAGAGCTTGACAGCCACTGAGGCGACAGTCTCGGGCATGGTAGTGGTCATGACTACCCAGACCGAGGTGGAGGGCACACTGAGCGTCGGCGCCAGGGTCAAGGTGGAGGGGACGCTGCAGAATGACGGCAGCGTCTTGGCCGAGGAGATCGAGGTCCAGCGGCCCCGGGCGACGCCCATCCCACTGCCGCCACCCTCGGGCACACCCACCCCTGGCCAGTCTCTCTACGATGCCCAGTGCGCTAGCTGCCACGGCGCCGGCGGCATTGGGGGCAGTGGCCCGGCCCTGAACACCAGCGAGTTCGCTCGGCAGTTCCGCAGCGACGCCCAGATTGTAAAGGTGGTCCGCCGCGGCGATGACGACATGCCCGCCTTCAGCCAGAGCGTCCTGTCAGATGCCGACCTGGCGGCCATTGTTGGCTACATCCGCTTGCTGAGAAACCCACAGCCTACCCCAACACCGACGGCCGTGCCCACGGCTACACCCGTGCCCGCCACGCCCACCCCGACCCCCTCGCCTACACCTACGCCTGTACCTCCGACGCCGACCCCGGCGCCAGCCACTCCGACCCCCATTGCACCCACGCCCACACCATGACCCGTTACCCACCCCACCGAGGCCCCCAGGCACCGGGGGCCTCGGCCTTTCCATCCGTCCACCTCAGGACCAGAATCTCCTGATTGTTCCACACCCATCTCCCACCCCCTTCACCGGACAACCAGCCGCACCTGCCGTAGACTCTAACGCTGAATGCCTGGTGAATGTGAACGCTATAGCAAAGCACCCGAGCGGGTCACGCATACTGCCCCTCATCGAGGGTTGCTCGGAAGTGCCCCACGGCGTCTGAGGCAATCTACCGCCAAGAGCACAGGGCGACGAGTGGTGGCGCGCATGCCCTGCGGCACATATGGGAACCGGCAACTTGCCAAGCCTGGTACTTTTGACACAGTAGCAAGATACCAGTCCCCTTGTGACCACAGGACGAAGCTAATGACATATGGCCCAACTAGAGTGTAACAAAAGGTTGGCGCAGCGTTCCGGAGGCGCCTGTGTCAGACATCGAGCCAACTCAAACTTCAGCGGAGGTAGCACACATGAGGAGTACCCCCAACAGACGGTCAACTGCCCGTAGTCAGAGCACTAGCTCTACAAGAGGAGGGAATAGTATCGTGAGAAACCCTAAGTTGCTCCTGGTCCTTGTGCTCATCGCTATCTTAGCCCTGGATGCCCCGGCCACGGCCATCGCCTCATCCACCGGGAGGTTGTCACCCGAAGCCGGGCTGTCTGCTGCCGGCCCCCAGACGAAGGACGCGCCCACAGCGGGGGGCTACGGGGAAGAAGCGGATGACGAAGAAGGTGATGACGCAGAGGTGGAGTTCACGGGCATCATCGAGCGCATGTCACGTTACCGGTTAGTCGTCTCGGGCAAGACCGTGGCCTGGAACAAGGACACCGAGATTGAGGGAAGGCTGCGCGTGGGCGCTGTGGTGAGGGTCGAAGGCACTCTGAGGTCCGATGGCAGCGTGCTGGCCGAGGAGATAGAAGTGATGCGCCTGTCCAGGCCGCGGCCCACGCCAACACCGGGACTACCGACGCCCACCCCTAGGCCAGTACCGGCTACGCCTACGCCGGTCCCGACCACACCTACCCCCATCCCACCGACTTCGACCCCTATTCCGTCTACCTCCACGCCGGTGCCACCGACAGCTACTCCCGTACCGCCGACACCCACGCCTACACCGGTGCCACCGACACCAACGCCAGTACCGCCGACACCAACGCCTACGCCAAGGCCGCCCACGCCTACGCCTACACCGGTGCCACCTACGGCCACACCAGTACCGCCGACACCGACACCTACGCCAAGGCCACCCACGCCTACGCCTACACCGGTGCCACCGACACCCACGCCAGCACCGCCGACAGCGACACCGACACCGATGCCCGGCCAAGCGGTCTATGTGACCTATTGCCAGGTGTGCCACGGTGTGGCTGGGGCGGGCGGGATTGGACCGCGCCTCCGCGGTTCGCTCTCCACCTCTAGCATCACCTCTTGGACACGGAACGGCGGTGGAGGCATGCCTGCCTACAGCACGGCCCAGATCTCCAATGCTCAGCTCACCGACATGATCGCCTACATCCACACGTTCCCATAACCCAATCCGAGCGGGAAAACCGGCTATCCTCGCAGAGGCCCCCTTATGGGGGCCTCTGCCTTTGTTACCCAGGCGATGGTCCCAGGTTTCCCCTGGTGGCGGTACGCCCGTATAATGGGGGAAGATGCGACTTCAAGGACGTCCCGTACTCCGCGTGGTCGGTCTTCTTGGCCGGTACAAGCTCCAGGTGGGCATCACCTTCTTCTGCGTCCTGGCAGGGACCCTGCTATCCCTGGCAGTCCCTCGCTTCATCGGCCAAGCGGTAGACCTGGTGTTGCGAAAAGGGGAGACCCACGTCCTGTTTGTGCTGGCCGGAGCAGTCGTCGTGGTCAGCGTGCTGCGCGGCCTGTTCAACTATGGGCAGACCTACCTCTCCGAGTGGGTCTCCCAACGGGTGGCCTACGACCTGCGCAACTCTCTGTATGACCACATCCAGCGCCTGAGCTTCTCGTTCCACGACCAATCCCAGACGGGCCAGCTCATGTCCCGCGCCACCGCCGATGTCGAGGGCATCCGCATGTTCCTGGCCTTCGGTTTCTTGAGGGGGTCTTCCCTGGTGGTGCTCATCCTCGGTATAGGCGGCCTTCTGCTTGCCTTGGACTGGCGACTTGCCCTGCTAAGCTACGTGGTGATAGTGCCCATTGCGTACCTGGCCGTCCGCTCCAGCCGCAGGTTGCGCTTCCTGTGGTGGAACGTACAGGAGGGGCTGGGCCGCCTGGGCATCGTTCTCCAGGAGAACCTGGCCGGAATGAGGGTGGTCAAGTCCTTCGCCGGACAGGACGCTGAGTCGGCCAAGTTCAGCGCCCGTAGCCGCGAAGTATACGACACCAGCATGGAGGCCAACTGGCTGTATGCCGTGTACAGCCCGCTCATGGCGGCCCTGGTCATGCTGGCCATTGCCACTCTGATATGGTCTGGTGGTCAGGCAGTCGTCGCGGGGAGGCTAACGCCTGGCGGTCTCACCCAGTTCGTGCTTTACCTCTTGTTGTTGCCCATGCCGGTGCGCATGCTGGGATGGATGGTCTCCCTGGCATCTCGGGCGTCATCCTCTGGCCAGCGCGTTTTCGAGGTCCTGGACGCCGAGGCTGCCGTAGTGGAGCACCCCGGTGCCACCGAGATGCCCAGAGCACCGGGGATGGTCACATTCGAGAACGTCTCATTCGGCTACCGCTCTCAGTCGCCGGTGCTGCGAGAGGTGAGCTTTCAGGCCCATCCCGGCGAGATCATCGCCCTGGTGGGCACTTCAGGCAGCGGCAAGACCACCGTAGCCCACCTGCTCCCCAGGTTCTATGACGCCTCCAGCGGACGGATCACGATAGACGGCCACGACATCCGCGATGTCACCCTGGCCTCGCTGCGGCGCAACATCGGCATCGTCCAGCAGGAGGTCTTCCTGTTCTCAGCCTCCATACGGGACAACATCGCCTACGGGGCACCCCACGCTTCCGAGGAAGCCATCGGGACTGCCGCCCGGGCCGCTCGCCTGCACGACTTCATCGCCAGTTTGCCAGAGGGCTACAACACCTGGGTAGGGGAGCGGGGCATCACCCTCTCGGGGGGCCAAAGGCAGCGAGTGGCCATTGCCCGCACCATATTGCTGGACCCCCCTATCCTCATCCTGGATGATGCCACCTCCAGTGTGGACACCGAGACTGAGGAGCTTATCTACCATGCGCTCCAGGACCTGATGCGTGGCCGTACAACCTTCATCATTGCCCAGCGCCCGCGCACCCTGGAGTACGCCCACCGAATCCTGGTGCTGGACGAAGGCCGCATCGCCGAGCAGGGCACGCACCAGGAGCTGTTGGCCAGGGACGGCCTGTACCGCCGCATCTACTACAGCGCCATGGAGGTCCAGGGTGTCCAAGTTCGCTAAGTACCAGTATCCAGGCCATCCGGCTATGCGCCGCATGCTGGTCGAAGGGCGCCGCCAGGCCCTGGAGAAGTCCCTGGGGCTGCTGGAAATCCGGTTGGACCGCTCCCAGGACGTGGCGGAGCGCCAGCGCCTCACCGAGAAGATCGGCGAGGTCAAGGCGCAGATTGCCCGGCTACGCCGCCTCCCTAAGTCGGGCGGGGATGACTAGCATGCACATCGGCGTCCACTACCATAGCCACGGCGGCGGCCGGCTGGGCAGCGGCGCTGACGAAGAAGAGAAGGTCTTTGGCCACGTCTATGACCACCAGGTGGTGTCCCGTTTGGCGGGATATTTCTGGGACTACAAGCTCCTGACCCTCATGGCCGGACTGTCCATGCTGGCCTACACCCTGGCCGGCGTGGCCACTCCCTGGCTGGTCAAGGTGGCCATAGACCAGTACATCATCCCGGCCAACCTTTCGGGCCTGGCGTGGGTGGTCGTGGTCTTTGTCGCTGTCGCGGCTGTCGGGGCCATCGGCCAGTACGGCTATCTGTGGCTCACCGCTAGGATCGGCCAGGAGATACTGTTCCGCTTGCGCGTCCAGATGTTCCAGCACCTTCAGCGCCTCCCCCTTTCTTTCTTCGACAGGAACGAAGCCGGGCGCGTGATGTCGCGGGTGCAGAACGACGTAAGCCAGCTCCAGGAGCTCCTGAGCGGGGGCATGCTGACCGTCCTCAGCGACCTGCTCAGCCTGGTGGGCATCGTGGTCGCCCTGTTCACCATGGACATCCCGCTGGCGGCCCTGGCGTTAAGCGTGATACCCATTCTGGTGCTGGTCATGTTCGTGTGGCAGAAGCGTGCTCGGGAGGCGTTCCTGAGGGTGCGCCGAGCCATCGCCGTGGTCAATGCCGGGCTTCAAGAGAACATCTCAGGGGTGCGGGTGGTGCAGAGCCTGCGCCGGGAGGCAGTGAACCTGGAGCGCTTCGAGCAGGCCAACGAAAGCCACCTGGAGGCCAACCTCGAGGCGGGACGCCTCTCGGCGGCCCTGTCGCCTGCCACGGAGGTGCTGGGTGCCGCAGCCCTGGCCCTGGTCATCGTTTTCGGAGGGCTACAGGTCCAGGGAGGCGCCATGCCGGTGGGATCGCTGGTAGCCTTTGTCCTCTATGTCCAGCGGTTCTTCGAGCCCATACGCTCCCTCACCATGCAGTACAGCATGTTCCAGCGGGCCATGGCCGCCGGCGTGCGGGTGTTCGAGCTGCTGGATACGCCGCCGGAGGCGCCCGAGCCTCATGAGGGAGTAGACCTCCCCCGGGTGCGAGGCGAGGCGGAGTTCCGGGGCGTGACCTTCGGCTATGGCCCGCAGGCGCCGGTGCTTCACAACATCATCCTGAAGGTGCCGCCGGGCCATACCGTGGCTCTCGTCGGTCCCACCGGCGCGGGCAAGAGCACCCTGGCCGCACTACTGCTGCGCTTCTACCAGCCCCAGCAGGGGTCCATCCTGGTGGATGGAATTGACATACGGCGGGTCACTGCCCGCTCCCTGGCCCGCAACATCGCCTTTGTACCACAGGACCCCTTCCTGTTCTCGGGGACTATCACCGATAACCTGCGCTACGGCCGTCCGGAGGCATCCCCTGCCCAGGTGGAAGCTGCTGCCCGTGCCGTGGGCGCCCACGACTTCATCCTGAAGCTGGAAAAGGGGTATGACTCCCCGGTAGGCGAGCGCGGTGTGAACCTGAGCCTGGGGCAGAGGCAGCTCCTGTGCCTGGCCCGGGCGCTGCTCACCGATGCGCCCATACTTGTTCTGGATGAAGCCACCGCCAGCGTGGACCCCGCAACCGAGGCCCGTATGCAGCAGGCGTTGCACCGCCTCATGGCCGACCGCACCACCATTGTGATCGCCCACCGCCTGTCAACGGTGGAGCGAGCGCACCACATTGTGGTGCTGGACCAGGGGCATATCGTGGAGCAGGGGACTCATGCCCAGCTCCTGGAGCAGGGCGGCCTCTATGCCCGCCTGCACCGGCAGACGCACGCCAAGGCGGCACTGGCAGAGACAAAGGCCCTCTAGCTGGAACGACCGGCCATCACCTTGAGATCGGTCCTTTCGCCTGCCGGGAACGAGTGGGGGGTAGATCAGCCTTGTACCCTAGTTAACAATGTTCTTAACCTTTCTCTTACCGCCAGGCCCCCACAGCCGGAGGGAGCTTCCCTATACTAGACGACAATTCACCGGCGGCCTAGAATAGATATTGCACAGCCGAAACGCCGGGAAGGTTGGGTGTCGGGTGCTGGACTTAATTGGAGGAGGCAGGCGATGGCGGCAGTGTCAGCGGCGGTTATGGCGGGAGGTCGCGGGGAGCGGCTGGGTGTCCTCGGTCAGGGGCGGGCTAAATCTGTTCTACCCTTTGCCGGCGACAATAGGCTCATTGATTTCGTCCTAAGCAACTGTATTCAGTCCGGCGTCTCCAACATCGCCATCCTCGTACAGCATGAGGCTGCCTCTATTGCCAGCTACCTCAACCAGGGGTTCCGCCGCGTCCACAGTTGGTCCGGGGAGCTACGCCTGTGCCGGGGCGCCCCAGGTGGGCCTCGCGAGTACCTGGGTACTGCCCATGCCGTGTATATGAACCTGCCTACCCTCCTGGAGAGAGACCCGGAGGCGGTGCTGGTGCTGGCCAGCGACCACGTGTACACCATGGACTACCGGCAGATGATAGCCTATCACCGAGACCACCAGGCTGACGTCACTGTGGGCGTGGTCGAGGTCCTGGCTAGCGAAGCGAGCCGGTTCGGCATGGTCACCACCAACCAGGAGGGGCGGGTGCTGCGTTTCGTTGAGAAGCCGCGCACTCCCCTGGGCAACCTCGCCTCCATGAGCGTCTACGTGTTCAACCCCAACATCCTGGCTGAGCGGCTGGCCTACGACGTGTGGGACCCAGCGTCGGACCACGATTTCGGTCGCTCCATCCTTCCCCGCATGGTGCAGACCCATCGGGTCTACGCCTTCCCCTTCCAGGGCTACTGGCGAGATGTGGGCACCATCCATGCCTACTGGCAGGCCCATATGGACATGCTCCAGGGGCTGCTTCAGCTCCCCAAGGGGTCGGCCGGTCCTGTTCCCTTCGGGACGGCCACCCAGCGCAGCCTGGTCTACCCCGGCTGCGTGGTGGAAGGCATGGTACAGAGCTCAGTGCTGTTTCCGGGCGTGCGGGTGGACAGAGATGCCCTGGTCAGGGACTCCGTAGTGCTGTCCGGCGCACGCATCGAGGCGGGGAGCGTAGTCGCCCGGGCCATCGTGGACGAGGGCGCCTGCATAGGCCCTTCTTGCTACATCGGGTACGGCCTGAGCACCGAAAGCCCCACCACGGGCGAGGAGATTACCGTCATCGGGCGTCAGGCCGTCATCCCCCAGGGTGCGACTATCGGCCAAGGCTCGGTGGTGCACCCCGAGGTCTCCCCAGACGATTTTGCATCGCTAGTCGTGCGCCGGGGGGGCGAGATAGCGGCCCGGCACGAGCGGGAGCTTGCGGCGCAGGCCGCCTCTTAGCGCTGAGGGCCCTCATCTCGCCGCCTAGTCCGGTCTCGCCAACGGCTTGTGTCGCCGGTCCTCAGGTGTAGTGCTCACCAAAGTCCACGCCTACGGGCCACAACAGGGCACTACGCCAAAGCCCGAGCGACGCGTTCTCCCTGCCCGTGGGTGGGCGCACAGCCGGCGATACATATCCTCACACCCCTGCGCACCTTGTGGTAAACTGGACTCAGTTGAGGCTGGCCCACAGGCCGTCGTTCAAGGAGCGCGGACTCCATCGAGCCGTCTAGTTCTCGTGCACCTATCGAACACCCCGTTTCCGCCGGGGGAGTGGTCTACCATTGGGCTGACCACGAGCTCCAGGTAGTTATCTGCTGGAACAAGGAGAGGGATACGTGGGGGCTGCCCAAGGGCACACCTAACCCCGGGGAGACCATTGAGACGTGCGCCCTACGCGAGGTGCGGGAAGAGACCGGGCTGGACACTAACATCACCGGCAAGGTGGGCACCATCCGCTACTGGTTTTCGGCCCGAGGCGTCCGCTACCATAAGACAGTGCACCATTTCCTCATGGAGCCAGTGGGGGGTTCCCTGGACCAGCACGACCCCGAGTTCGATCTGGTGAAATGGGCGCCTGCCACAGAGGCCCAGCGAACGCTGACGTACAAGAACGAGGCGGACATGGTGGCGCAGGCAGTGCGCATTCTCTCTGGAGAGGCCCCCCAGCCACCCACCTCAGCCACAAGGCAACAACGATGAAGATAACCGGCGCCACGGTCGTGCTGCGGGAGAAGCGCCTGGAGGATGCCTTCCGAGACTACCAGTGGCGGACCGACGAGGAGCTCGCCAGACTAGATGCCTCCGCCCCACTGGCCATGACCTTCGCTGACTACCGCGCCTTCTATTCCGAGGACATGCACTTCCCGGACCCCCTGCGCAGGCGCTTCGCCATCGAAACCTTAGACGGGAACCACATTGGCAATTGCACCTACTACGACATTGACGAGGAACGCGGCCAGTGCCAGATAGGCATAATGATCGGCGACAAGGCCTACTGGAGCCAGGGCTACGGTACTGACGCTATGACCACGCTGGTGGACTACATCTTCCGCACCACCAAGTTCGGGCGAGTATACCTGGAAACGCTGGAATGGAATGTGCGCGCCCAGCGTAGCTTCCAGAAGGTGGGCTTCATGCAGTGCGGACGGGAGCACCACCCACCACATACTTTCCTGGTGATGGAGGTCCTTCGCCCCCAATGGGAGAAGAGGTTAGCCACCCCTGCGTCGGCGGAGGCCGCGCCGGCCCACAGCGCTCCCAGCCGAGGTGTCCGTCAGTGAACCTCCAGCAAAGGGTCACCCAACAGCCCGGCACCTCGCGTCGCTGGCTGCGCCGGTCGGGGGTGGTGCTTGTGGAACGGATAGCGCGTTTCCCCCTGTTCTACAAGGTGCTCATCGCCAACACCCTGCTCGTCATCGTAGGGGTAGTTGTGGGGAGCTTCCTCACCGCTGACCACGTGGCGAACTCGCCCGATCACCGGATCCACTGGGAGTTCATGGTGTGGTTCGGGTCTCTGGCGGTGACGGTATCCCTCATCCTGAACTACGTGCTCCTGCGAGCGGCCCTACAGCCGGTGGGCGCCCTGAGCCGTTTGGCCGAAGCATTGCACCGGGGACACTTGGAAACACGAGCCACGCGTCCCTTCTTCACCGACCCCGACGTGGACCACCTGATCATGGCTGTGAACGAGGTGCTGGACGAGTTGAGCCGCTACCGCGAGCAGCTCCGCCACCTGTCCAGCCGCGTCACCGCCCAATTGGAGACCGAGCGCAAGAACCTGGCCCGAGAGCTCCACGACGAGACCGCCCAAGCCTTGGCCACGCTGCTCGTGATGCAGCGCATGGTAGCTCGCGAGGCTACCACTGACCGCCAGCGGCAGGCCCTCCAGGAGCTGCGCGAGCTAACGTCGCTCACCCTGGAAGGCGTGCGCCGCATGAGCGTAGGACTGCGCCCTTCCATCCTCGACGAGACCGGCCTGGCAGGCGCCCTGCACTGGTACGTCGAGGAGTTCTGCGGCGACACGCTGCCGCCCGTCAAGATGGACCTGGACGAGACACTGGGCAGGCTCGCGCCCGACACGGAGCTGGCTATCTACCGCATCACCCAGGAGGCCCTGAGCAATATCATGCGACACGCCTCGGCCTCCGCCGTCACCCTCACCATGAGGCAGGACGGCGAATGGGTCGCCTTGCTCGTCGCCGACGACGGAGTAGGCTTCGACCCCGCGGCACCACCCCAGCCCGGCGGACGGGAGCCTTTGGGGCTGTTCACCATGCGGGAAAGGGCGGAGCTGGTGGGTGGGCGCTTGGAGGTCGTCTCCCGGCGCGGTGAAGGAACGTCAGTCCAGGCCCGGTTCCCCAAGCGGCAGGCTGTAGCGGCGCCCGCACACAGCCATGGATAGGAAGATACGCCTCCTGCTGGTAGACGACCACGCCGTGCTGCGGGCGGGCCTGCGTGCCCTGCTCAACTCCGAGCCCGATATGGAGGTGATAGGCGAAGCGGGGAGCGGCGAAGAGTCTATTGACATGGCCCACCAGTTGCAGCCCGACGTGGTGGTCACCGACATCGTTATGCCGGGCATTGACGGGTTGGAAGCCGCCCACCGCATTACCACCGAGTTGCCCCACTGCCGGGTGCTCATCCTCACCATGTATAAGCAGGCCCACTACCTGTTCAAGGCGCTGAAGGTGGGCGCCTCCGGCTACATCCTCAAGAGCGACCTGGACACCGAGCTGGTAGACGCCATCCGGACCGCCAGCCGGGGCGATGCCTTCGTCTACTCCTCGGACACCCGTGCCTTCTTCCGCGCCTACCTGGAGCAGGGGGGCTCCATGAAAGGCCCAGAGGGCCTGAGCGACATGGAGAACAAGGTCCTCAAGCTGACCGCCCAGGGCTATAGCAACCGCCAGATCGGAGAGATGCTGTCCATCAGCCCCCGCACGGTGGACACCTATCGCGCCCGCATCATGAACAAGCTGGGGCTGGCTACCCGTGCCGAGCTCCACGGCTGGGCGCTTCAGCACGGCCTGCTACAGACCTAGCTAGTCGTCGCCCCTTCCCCCATCGTATCAGTACCACCCCCAAGGGGAAAACAGGTAACCCTCCTTTCCCAGTCCCTCCTTGAGGCAAGAAATGTGGACTCCTCTCTCCATCGGCGCTAACCCAACTGTTGCGCTACCCCCTCTCCCTCGACGGGAGACCCCCCTGTAGTCCCCCTTGGCAAGGGGGACTACAGGGGGTGAGGTACGCACATGATCAGGTCCAGCCACCCCCTCACTCCTTCGGCTTCGCTCAGGACGGCGTCTCGCTCTCTCTCCCGCCAGGGGAGAGAGGAGGTTGTTTTCATCCTCGGTGGTGACGGTGGCAACTGCCATGCCGGATTGCTCTGAGAACAGGTGGGCGACTGGCGTTTTCTGCGGGACTGGGCCCGGTCTAAGCGCTTTCGCCTAGAACATATGGGCGCATTGAGCGAATCGCTGATACATGCCTCCGCGGTTTATGCCACGGGCGAGTGCTATAATTGGTAATACAAGAGGTAACATAGTTACTATTTAAGTTAGGTTTGTGATTACGAACGGGGTGCCTCAGGGTCTTCTCATCTTTCTACCCGACAGCTTGCACTACAACTATTCCCTATTGGCCCTGGCCCAATTCGGAGAAAGAGGGAAACCATGGACAACCCTGAGGCGGTTGACCTAGAGCGCCTGTGGGAAATGCGGTTGCCACTGACCGCAGCCGAGGCAGCACTTCTTGACTGGGTGTACGTTGTCCACTCGTGGGACGAGGACTGGTACGGGAGGTGCCAGGCCAAGCTGCCCTTCAGGCTGAAGCTAGCGGAGTGCTTCGACAAGGGAGGCACCATCTCCATAGACCATGACGAGCTGGAGGACCTGCTCGTCATGGTGCCCACCTGGTTTCAGTTGGGGCGCGAGGACGCCGGCTACAGCCTCAAGAAGAAGCTTTACGCGCTGCTGCGAGGGGAGAGCTTGGTGCCCGAACCCCGCGAGGCTGGTCGCCCACAGCGTGCCCCGGCCGAGGAGCCGGCAGCTAGCAGACCGGGAGGGGGTGAGGACAGTGAGCCTAGCGCCTACAGTAGCACCTACTAAACCCAGGGTGAAGCCGGACGTGGCGCCCAGGGTAATGCCGGAGCCCAGGTATGACCCCATGCCGGGGCCCCAGATATGCCCCGAACAGACGCGCCGGATCGTGAGGAACGTGTGAGCCAGCGATACCCTTGGGAGAACAGCTCCCAGCAGTGGGACGAATCGTCCTTCGGTAGCCTCAACCAGGGCAGAGAGCTGTACCAGGCCCGGGAGATAATGCAGGAGGCCATAGCCGCCATCCAGTCGGGTCGGATAAGGTACTGGTTCCCCACACCCGGTGAGCCTGTAGACCAGGAGTACGTGGACGAGGCCGTCAGGACTATGGACGCCGAGTGGGAGCGGGAGCTGGGGCGAGACAGGGCGCGCACCGGCGGGCCTGAGTTCATGAAGCACCTGGACCCGGCACAGCGGGCATGTCTCGTACAGCGCCTGGCCCACGTCCTGAGACGAAGGCCCGCCGAGACCAGCTAGGGGGGCGATTCACTGCGCCCCAGGGCGTTACGCCCATGCCAGCAAGGGCGCCCCGGAGGACCGGTACGCCCTTCCGGCGGGTCAGGTCCTCCATCCTCCCCACAGCCTGCCATGTCTGCATCCGCACCCCGCCCCAAGACCCGCGATTGGTCCTTTGAATGACACCCACACTGTCGTTCCTATGAAAAAGCCCCCGTTTTTCATCCGGCGTGGTGGCCGGACCAGCGGCCATGCACAGTTGCGAGGAGCGCAGCGACGAAGTCCCGAGACGTCGGGATACCCCTGGCTGTGCGTGGAGACATCCCGAATCGTCGGGACTTCGTCCTTCTGCGGAAGGACTCGCAACGACAGTTGTATTTGCCCTGTGAAACCCTTCAATGAAACGCGCCATCTCGGTCCATTGCTCTTCATTAGGTCGGCACCCGACCTTTCGAGCTTTCAATGACATTCAACCTGTCGTTGCGAGCCGCAGCGAAGCAATCCGGCCCCTGGTTATGCGTGGAGACATCCCGAATCGTCGGGACTTCGTCCTTCTGCGGAAGGACTCGCAACGACAGTTGTACTTGCCCTGTGAAACCCTTCAATGAAACGCGCCATCTCGGTCCATTGCTCTTCATTAGTTCGGCACCCCCGACCTGTCGAGCTCGCAATGACGGTTGCATCTGTCTGGCCCGTGTTCACCCACTGGGTGGGGATGTCACCAGTCTGGACCACATCCAGCAAACGCTCCAGTCGCTATTATTGGGAAAGCCAGGCTGGTTGACTAGGCTGCCTGCTTGCCATACAATAGCCCACGGCGTTAAGGCAATCTTCGGCTGAAGGGCAAGGAACAAATGGCCAACGAGACAGGCAAGCGATACTCATGCACCGTCTGCGGCTCGGAGATGATCGTCACCAAGGGCGGCGACGGCAACATCATGTGCTGCGGCAAGCCCATGGCGAAGAAGACCTAGCGTTTCAGCCCACGTCCTACATCCGGGCCGGGCTGGGTCCGGCCGCGCAGCTTAGAGAGGTCAATCATGCCTAACCAACTGGGTAAGCGGTATGTGTGCAAGGTCTGCGACACGCAGGTCCTGTGCACCAAGGCTGGCACGGGGGCCGTCCAGTGCCACGAGCAGGAGATGGAGTCTCTCCAGCCCCGCCCGCTGCCCTCCTCGGACTAGTTACATCGGTCTCGAGCACCCTGCTCACCCTGACCGGGCCGGGCAGGGTTTGGTGTTGGTCCCGCGACCGTGGGCGCCTGGGGTTGTCTCTCGTGACCGGTGCACCTCTGGCAACACCAACCACACAGCGGTCGCGCTACGGGGCCCAGGAACGGACACTGGGTAGCATCGAGGAGGGGAGCGCAATGACGGAGCTCAGCGCCCGGAACCAGCTCAAGGGGACGGTCAAGAGCGTCAAGCTGGGCGCAGTAATGGCCGAGGTGGTGGTGGATGTGGCGGGCCAGGAGATAGTTGCCGCCATCACCCGGACCTCCGCCGAGCGACTCAAGCTCAAGCAAGGGGACCAGGTCACCGCCATTATCAAGGCCACCGAGGTGATGATCGCCAAGTAGACTGGCACTACTGGTATAATAGCTGGGCGGGATGGCCGAGCAGAGCGGCCATCTGCGTCGGATTGTGGACTGTAGGCGAGGCCGGACACGAGGCGCATGGTAACGGAGGCCCTTCCCGGCACGCACGAGCGAGCGCGCGACGGCGATTCTAAGCCAACGGCCATAGACCTGTTCAGCGGCTGTGGCGGGCTGACCTCTGGCTTGAAGAAGGCCGGATTCCGCGTCCTGGGCGCCGTCGACGTTGACCCATTGTCCGTCAGCACTTACAAGGCGAACCACCGTGACGTTGTGGTGTGGCGGAGGGACATCCGGCGTTTGCGCCCGAGCACCTTGCTGCGACGATTAGGGCTGAAGCAGGGAGAGCTTGATCTTCTCGCAGGTTGCCCTCCCTGCCAGGGCTTCTCCAGAATGCGCACGCTCAACGGGGCGAAACAAGTAGACGACCCGCGCAACAGGTTGCTTTTCGAGTTCTTTCGCTTCGTGAAGAAAATCCGACCACGCGCGGTAATGATAGAGAATGTGCCGGGGCTGGCAGACGATGAATGTTTTGGGGACTTCTGCAGCAAAATGAAGGATCTTGGCTATCTGGGCGACTATATCGTCCTGAACGCGGCAGACTACGGGGTACCACAACGGAGGCGCAGGCTGATCTATCTGGCGGGCTTGGGCGTGAAGGTTCCCTTCGGCCGAAAGGCTAGAAAGATTAGGACGGTGCAGGACGCGATCGGTGGGTTGCCCAAGGCTGGTTACAGCGGCGATCCCCTTCACGACATGCCTGAACACCGAATCCCGAGGGTGATGGAACTCATCCACCGCATTCCCAAGGACGGTGGGAGTCGCACTGGGTTGCCCAAGGAGTTCCAGCTTGAGTGCCATAAGCGCTGCACGGGCTTCAAGGACGTCTACGGGCGTATGGCTTGGAATGAGGTGGCTCCGACTATCACCAGCGGGTGCTTCAACCCATCCAAAGGTAGATTCCTTCACCCTGAAGAGGACCGGGCGATAACCATGCGGGAGGCGGCGCTTCTCCAAGGCTTTCAACGCCGCTATAGGTTTCCGAGCTCCAGCAAGGTCGGCGTGGCCTCGATGATCGGCAACGCCCTGCCGCCGCCGTTCATCGCTGCCCACAGCAAAAGCATCAGAAGGGTTCTCGAAAAACAACGGCTTCGGTCAGTGGGTCGCATTCTTAACCGAGGATGAATGAATGGTGACGCCAATGGCTCAGGAGGAGAAGGAGCCGGAGAGGGTCCTGAAGCTCAACTATAGTGGTCGGATAATCGACCATCTCGGCCTCCAAATGTACCAGAGCCCGGTAGCTGCCATCGCCGAACTCGTGGCCAACGCCTGGGATGCGGATGCCGACAAGGTGGAGATCACCCTCCCTGACCTCTTGACCGAGAGCGCAGAGATTGTCATCAAAGACAATGGTCATGGTATGGACTTCAACCAGTGCCGAGACCGATTCCTGAACGTCGGCTATGCCCGTCGTGGCAACAAGAATGTGGAAAGGTCGCCGAGGAAGGGTAGGCGGATTCTTGGGCGCAAAGGGATCGGCAAGTTTGCTGGCTTCGGAATAGCTCAAGTGATTCGGGTTGAAACCATCAGCGGTGTGAACGGCGAAGCAACCATTTTCGAGATGGATATGGCGAAGCTACGCTCGGACGAGTACGTAAACCTTGGGGGTAGCAAGGTCGACCTGATCGATTACAAAGAACCTGACCCCGACCGGAGGAAAGACCACGGGACGACGATCAGACTCAAGCACTTGAACCTGTCCCATCGTAGGGACCCTGTAGCGTTCGCTCAGAGTATGGCCAGAAGATTCTTGCTGCACCAGACCGCTGCGGACTTCAGGATCTTGGTCAACGGTAGCCTGCTGCCGGACGGAGACCAGATATTCCCAGTCCAATTCACGTTCCCCGCAGAATATCGAATGCCCGAACGCCCCGAGGGCTTGAGGACCGCTGGGGATTGGGGGATCGAGACTGTGGGTGGCAAAGAGATAAGTTGGCGTGTCCGGTTCTACCAAGACCCCATTGGAGAAGAGGAACTGCGGGGAATCAGCATATTTGCTGGCGGCAAGATGGTTCAGGCCCCCTTCTTTTTCAACCTATCGGGCGGACTACCCGGCCAGCACGGGCAACAGTACATCTCGGGTCAAATCCAAGCGGACTTCATCGACGAGCAGGACAAGGATCTGGTCGCCCCCGAACGCCAACGTGTGAACTGGGAACATCCCTTGGCAGCAGAGCTCCAAGAATGGGGACGCCAGCGGTTGAGGCAACTCCTCAACATCTGGCGAGATCGCCGGAGCGAGGAACGGGTAAAGCAGCTTGAGGAACGAATCTCAGGGTTTGTATCCCGCCTCAGCAAACTCAGAGACCATGAGCGGCGCACCCTCTCTCGCGCCCTTAGACGCGTAGCTCAAATCGAGACGCTCACTCAGACGCAGTTCGAGGATCTCGGGGACTCCATGCTAACCGCATGGGAGCAAGGACGGCTTCGGGATCTCATCGCTGACATCGCTGAGGCCGAACACTTGACGCCTGACAAGTTGGTTAACCTCCTTGCGGAAGCCCAGGTGTTGATAGCTCTCAACACCGCTGAGGCTGTCAAGACGAAGCTGCACGCCGTGGGGGGGCTCAAACAACGAATTGCTATGCATGAGTTGGAAAACGCCGTACGTGACTACATTAGCCAGCACCCGTGGCTTGTGTCCCCGGACTGGGAAACCTTCGCGGTTGAGACTGCGGTGTTTGATCTCCTGAGCAAGGCTCGCACGGAATCCGGCATTGCTGCGGAAGGGGATTTCAGAGGGAGGGTGGACCTCGCCCTGTCCAGCGGCACGCACCTATTGATACTTGAGTTCATGAGGCCTGGGCTCGCGCTAGACTGGGACCACGTCACTCGCTTTGAACGGTATGTCAGAATCGTCAGGGGAGATTTAGCTGCGAATACTGGGGGCAAATTCGTGCGGGCCACTGGCTATGTGGTAGCTGACAAGTTACAAGGTCGCCCTGAATTCAGGGACAAGCTCAATGCTTTGCTCAAAGACGACATGTACGCCATGGACTGGCCGATGCTTTTCTCAAAGGCTCTTGCCCAGTGGAAGGACTTCCTAAAGATCCTGGTAGCACGTGACCCTCAGGACGAACGGTTGAAGGCCCTGATCGACGAACGAAGCGGGTGAGCATTGTGCCGGATGACCTGACCCCCGCACAGCGAAGCTATTGCATGTCCCGCGTCAAGGGGAAGGATACCGGTTTGGAGGTGAGCGTACGGTCGGCGCTTCACAGGAGGGGCCTAAGGTTTCGCAAGCACGTAAAGGATCTGCCAGGCAAGCCGGATGTCGTTTTCACCAAGGCGCGGGTCGTCGTCTTCGTGGACGGTGACTTCTGGCACGGCTACAGGTTCCCGTCGTGGGAGCACAAGGTCGCCCCGTTCTGGCAGAAGAAGATAGGCGAGACCCGCGAGCGTGACCGCCGGAACTTCCGCAAGCTTCGGCGGGCAGGCTGGACGGTGCTGCGCCTTTGGCAGCACCAGGTGAAACGCGACATCGACGGCTGTGCTGACCGGATTGCTGGTCTTGTGAATGCCACAGGCGCGCCTCGTCCAAGGGGCTCGGGCTTGGAGTGATATTCTCGCGGATGGATTACCCCCCCGCTGCGTAGTGCGGCCCAAACGTTCCTTGGTGTCCCTTGACCTACCTGGTGGGTTGGCGTCCGCCCTCCGTCAGCTTTAGCCACAGGAGAATCAGGGCGCTGTCCTCCAGGGCGGTGGTCCATTGGAGGGCCTCCTCCAACGAGGCGCCCACGGCAAAGCTGCCGTGGCCCCGCAGCATGGCGATAGGGTGACTGCGCAATGCCTCGGCCAGGCCCTCTCGGGCTACATCCCCGGGCTCCACCACCGGCACCGTCTTCAGTAGATAGGCGCCCTCCAGGTCCCGGGGGACGATCTCGCTCGCAAGCAACGACAGGGCAATGGCGTGGGGCGGGTGGGCATGGACGATAGCCCCCGCTCCCGTCGCCCGGTAGATAGCCCGGTGCCGGGGCAGCTCCATGGAAGGCGCCACCGGCCGCGGCGCAGCGTCTGCCTCCAGACTTACCACCACCAGGTCCGCTTTGCCCAGATGGCCAAGCTGTGCGCCATGACGGGTGATGGCGATGGAGTCACCCTGTCGTACGCTCTCCGACTCCTCGGGGAAACGGGAACTCGTCGGAGTCCGCAAGGCGGACAGGTTGCCGCTGTGGGACGACACCAGGCCACGGTGAAAGAGGTCCTGCCCGGTTACCCGGAATCCTGACAGGTCGGGGCTAGCCGCCGACGAGGCCGACCAGCCGCTGCGAGACATAGAACAAGACCACGCCGAGGACCACAAAGAGCACCACCAGCCGCGAAGGGCTGCGCCCCGCGGCGGGCAGCAGGTCGCTGGCGCCCACGTGAATAAATGTCCCGGTGGCCAGGCCCAGCAGGATGCCCGTGGCTGTCGTGCTCAGCTCACCCACCAGGAACACGAAAACAGTGCCCACCACGGTGACTAGCCCGATCCCCACTGCCGAGGCCAAGGCCAGGCCCCTGCCCAGGCCGGCGGCCCGACTGACCGCCGCGATGGAGAACCCCGCAGTGATCTCGTGGGTTATCACCGCCAGGAACATCAGCATGCCCAAGCTCGGGCTAGCCACGAACCCCACCCCAATGGCCACCCCATCGAAGAAGTCGTGGATGTTGAGGCCCAGGATGGTAGCCAGTCCCACACCCGGGTGAAGGATGACCTCGGCCTCCTCGTGGGCATGGGCGTCGTTCCGCTGACTGCGCTGGTCCAGGTAGTGCTCCAGCAAGTGCTCGCTGATGAATATGAGCAAGAAGCCGATGACGATGTAGGTGGAAAACTCGGCGCCCATTTCAAGGACTTCGGGCACCAGCTCGAAGAGGGCAGCGGCCAGGATGAAGCCGCCGCCCAGGCCCAGGAAGTTGCCCATCGTGTTGCGGGAGAGGTTGCGCTGGAACACAGCCAGATAGCCGCCCACGATGTTAGCCACAGCGGTTACCAGGCTCAGCAGTACGGCAACCAGCCAGAGGGACATGCTAGGCCAGACGACCTCGCTCCGCGAGCCACTGCAGGCCGGCGCGCCAGCCAAGGGAAACGCCCCCACCGCCAGCGGTGGCCGGAACGCGCAGGACTTTGACGGGCAACATGCCCACTCAGTATAGCCTAGCTGATGCGCCTGTGAACAGCCAGGACCTTGCCCTGGACTTCCACGTTGTCCTCGCGAGAGTAAACGGGCTGCATGGTGGGGTTGGCTGGCTGGAGCCGGATTCTGCCGGGCTCCCGGAAGAACTGCTTCAGGGTGACCTCACCCTCGTCCTTGAGCCAGACAGCCACCATGTCGCCGTCTTGAGCCGAGGCCGTCGCCTTCATGAGCACCACGTCGCCATCGTTGATCAGCGCATCCACCATGGAGTGGCCTTTGACACGGAGGGCAAACACCTCGCCCCGATCACGCAGTTGCGCAGAGTCCACCTGGACCGTCTCTCCCGTCCAGGCGCCGGTCCAGGTGTCCGAATGGGGCACGGGGATGGGCTGTCCCGCCGCGATTGTGCCCACGAGGGGCACCGGCACCGAGCGTTTCCGAGCGCCGTCCAGAAGCTCCACACCGCGGGACACGTCGTGGTCCCGGCGGATGAGGCCCCGTCGCTCCAGCGCCCGCAGGTGGTACTCGACGACAGAGGTAGAGCTTAGCTGGCAAGCCCCCTGGATGTCCCGGATACTAGGTGGGTATCCCTTGTCCTCCAGGAACCGTCCCAGGTACTCCAGTATGCGGCGCTCTTTTTCGGGCAGATTGTCCGCCATGTCACAACCCCTCGGTGAAACTTACGTTCTACAGTAGCACCGGCCGGGGGCGCCGTCAAGCCTTGGCCGGTGAAGCACCTGCCCGCAGGGCATTGAGTCGCTTCATCAGTCGTGACTTCCGGCGGGCGGCGCTGTGGCAATGGACGGTACCCTTATGCACCGCCTTGTCCAGCGCCCGTACCGCGGCGAGCACCGCCCCCTCGGCGGCAGCAGCGTCCTGCCCCCGGAGCGATGCCCGGGCTTGGTCCAAATACGTCTTGGTGGCGGTCTTCACGGCGCGGTTACGCATCTTTCGCTTCTCCGAGCGGCGGCCCGCCCTTACGGCGCTAGTAGCTTTCTTCGCCAAGTGTTGCCTCCTCCTAGTCAGGTGCCTTACTTGTGAGCTGTCTGAGCATGGCTCCGCCCATTGCGGGCCACGTGTATTATCCCCTTCACCCCCTCCAGCTTGCTGAGGAGGCGACTAAGCTGCTCAATGCCCATTATCTCCACGGTGATGGCTGCACTCCATACACCGTCCTTGGGCTCTCCTGAGCTGACGCCGGCGATGTTGATCTTCTCGGCGGAGATCACGGCGGTTATGTCCCTAAGCAACCCTACCCGGTCCCAGGCCGCCACGTCTATATCCACCGGGTATGCCCGGGTGGTGTGCCCCCAGGTCACCTGGATTATCCGCTGCGGCTCGTCCTCGTGGAGGATGTTGTGGCAGGCGCGCTGATGTACGCTCACCCCTCGACCGCGAGTGACGAAGCCCACGATGTCATCCCCGGGCACAGGGTGACAGCACTGGGCTACCCGCATCAGTGGATCGGAGACGCCCAGGATCTGGACACCTGTGGCCACGGTGTCCCCCGGCGAGGTGGAGGGCAGGTGGGGCCGCTCCTCCTGGGTGGCCAGCTTGGCCACCACCTGGGACAGCGTAACATCGCCGTAGCCGAGGTTGGCCAGCAGGTCCTCCAGCGGAGCGCCCATCAGTCCGGCCACTTGTTCGAGGTCAAGGCCCATGCCCAGACGCCTGAGCTCCTTGACCAGTAGCTCCCGACCACGCGTTATGCTCTCGCCTCTCTCCTGGCGACGGAACCAGGCCCGGATTCGCTGTCGCGCGCTGGACGTGGCCAGGTAGCCCAGGTCCGGGTTGAGCCAGTCCCGGCTAGGCCCCTTCTCCGTCTTGGTGGCCATGATCTCCACCGTCTCACCGTTCTGAAGACGGTAGTTCAGCGGCACCAGGCGGCCATTCACCTTAGCCCCGGCACAGCGATGCCCCAGGCTGGTATGCACCCGGTAGGCGAAGTCAATAGGTGTGGAGCCGGCAGGCAGCTCCTTGATATCCCCCTTAGGGGTGTAGACGAAGACCTGGTCCTGGAAAACGTCTGTCTTGACGGACTCCAGGAACTCGGGGCCGCTCAGGCTTCGTTGCCAGTCTATGAGCTGTCGCACCCAGTTCATTTTCTGGTCGAAGCGCAGGTCGGACTTGGTGCCCTCCTTGTAGCGCCAATGGGCAGCCACACCGAACTCAGACAGATGGTGCATGGCGCGGGTCCGAATCTGTATCTCCAGGGGCGTGGCGTCCAGGGCCATGACGGTGGTGTGCAGGGACTGGTAGCCGTTGTCCTTGGGGTTGGCAATATAGTCGTTGAACTGGCCGGGCAAGGGATGCCACAGGCTATGCACTATGCCCAGGGCCGTATAGCACTCCGACACGGTGTCCACAATCGCGCGCACCGCCAGCAAGTCATATATCTGGCCAAAGTCCTTGCCCTGCTCGGCGTACTTCAGCATCTTCTGGTGGATGCTGTAGAGGTGCTTGGGGCGGCTGGTGATCTCAACCCGCAGGCCGGCCCGCTCGAACTCGGCCCGCAGCACGGATACCGCCCGCTGGAGGTACGCTTCCCGCGCCTCGCGGCCGACGGCTACCAGGTGGCTCACCTCACGGTAGGCGACAGGCTCCAAGGCGCGGAAGGCCAGGTCCTCGAGCTGCCACTTGAACTCCCAGATGCCCAGCCGATGGGCAAGAGGGGCGTAGATCTCCAGCGTTTCCTGGGCGAAACGGAGCCGCCGGGCTGTCGGCAATGCCATGACCGTGCGCATGTTATGGAGGCGATCGGCCAGCTTGATGAGGACCACGCGGATGTCCTCCGCCATAGCCACCAGCATCTTGCGCAGGGCCTCGGCCTGCGCCTCCATGGCCGCTTTCTCCTTGGCGGCGGCCGGCTCCTCTTCGGTGGGCTTGTCCGCCCCGAAAGGGGTGGCCCGCGTCAGCTTGGTCACGCCATCTACCAGGCTGGCGATCTTGGCTCCAAAACGGGCCTCCAACTCGGCGAGAGGCACGCCACCATCCTCGATAGTGTCGTGGAGCAGGGCCGCCGCCAGGGTATCCGCATCCAGACGCAGCTCTGCCAGGATGAGCGCAGCCTGGACCGGGTGCTCCAGGAAGGGCTCCCCAGACAGGCGGCTCTGCCCCCGGTGGACCGTCTCCGCGAAGCCGTGGGCTTCAGCGACCACGGCGAGTCTATCGCCGGGCAAGTAGGCAGCGGCCTTTTCCAGGGCCTCGGGCAGCCCAGCAGGAACGGGAATCCTCGCCTCCATCGCCATTGATAGGAGTATACAATTCGCTATGAGTGAGGGGCAAGCCCGAACGCATTCCAAGAGTTTCCTGATTTCGATCTAAGCCAGGGGTTGGCCTCTTGACAATTGCAGCATTGTGCATCAGAGTGTAGCAAAGGCGTAACACATTGCTGCGAGCGTGACGCGTTGGCGAGAAAGCGACGGACGATTTCCTATCCCGCTGGGGTTACCCCAGATCCTGAGGAGTTGTTGAGCCAACTTCGAGAGTGTAGGGATAGTCCATACTGGAACCGAAGCCTGAGTGACATTGGCGGCATAGTATTGCTGAAAGGCGCCCAGGCCGAATTGGAGAAGTACGGCAAGCAGGATGCCCGAGACCCCAGGAAGGGGCGGGATTCCGATGCAGCCTCGTGAACAGCTAGAAGTTCTTCAGGGCATTAAGCAGGGCTTCCGAGACCTGGGTTACGTCGGTGGCCTCCTGCAAGAGGACTATGAGTTTGCTGATGTCCTGGCTTCCCAATACTCTGTTAGCTGGATCCCCCTTGCAGCGTTTGCCCAGGAACCCCCCTCCTACCGCAATGCGTCCTTTGGTGTGGCGATTGCGAATGGTCGGGCTGGCGCGGAATTGGTCCAAAGGTACAGGTCTTTGGGGGCGCCGCAGATCCTCGAGATCCGCAACGACCAGGTGCTTCGGTGGAAGATGACCAGCAAAGGCACACCCTTGCTCTTGGAGGAGGTGGCCACAGCCGACGTACCTAACCTTTTCGCCCAGCACAAAGACGAGTGGTCTCCGTTGCGAATTCTCAGGGCGAAGTCAGCTGGCCCCTTGGCTACCCAGCTTGATTTCCTTGACCTGGGATTGCTCCCGCTGCTGGAGTATGAGGTCCGCGCTAAACTTGACCGGCTCTTGCGTGACACGGTCGCGCTAGCCATCGAAACGTTCCGTCAAGGGGCTCCCTTCACGGCCGAGCACTACCCACCGCTGTTCCGCCTGATCTTCAGGCTGATTGCTTCAAAAGTGCTGGCAGACCGCCGGCACCCAGGGAACTGGCTCATGGACGACCCCAGACTCATCGTAAGAGCCGTGGAAAACTTCTACTTCACGGACACGGCGCCGGAGCCGGCTCTTGATAACTACCAGACCCAACTTGCTATCTGGCAGCGCATCAAGAGCGCCTTCCACTTCCAGAACCTCTCGGTGGACTCTCTCGCATACGTTTATGAGAACACCTTGGTGACACCGGAGACGAGGAAGTTGTTCGGCATCCACAGCACTCCGCCCTCCATCGCGGAGTACATCGTCAGGCGGCTCCCATTCGACGTCCTAGAGACGAGTGACCGGCGTGTTTTTGAGCCGTTCTCGGGGCACTCGGTATTCCTCGTGGCCGCCATGCAGCGGCTACGTGAACTCCTGCCTCCTGACATGAGCCCCCAGCAGCGGCACCAGTACTTTGTCGACATGCTCTCCGGGATCGAAATCGATGAGTTTGCGCGTGAGGTCGCTAGGCTATCTCTTATGCTGGCTGACTATCCCAATCCGGACGGGTGGCGCCTGCATGGAGGCGATGCCCTGGCGTCGCCCCTGTTCGAGCAAGAGTTGGCAAAGGCCAGGATTGTCCTTTGTAACCCGCCATTCGAGGAGTTCAGCCCTGCCCAAAGAGCCCGCTACGGCAACCTCACCTTGGTCCTGAAGCCCGCTGAAATCCTGCACCGCGTGCTCCAAAGACCACCCGCGCTCCTCGGGTTTGTCCTACCACGGGTGTTCTTAATGGGACGCAGCTACCGGGAATTGAGGTCACTCATTGGGATTACTTACTCCTCGATTGAGCTGTTGGCCCTGCCGGACAGGGTCTTTCAACACTCCGATGCGGAAACTGTGTTACTGCTCGCCTCTGGACGGAACGGCGGAACCGTACATTTACGGGCCGGAGAGGTGCACAAGCGGGACATCGAGGACTTCTATGCCACTCACCGGCCTTCGTATGAAGCTGAGGACGATGTAGAAGACGCTGGAGAGACGTTCACACGTGGCATGTGGCTGCCACCGCTCCGGGATGTATGGAGGGCGACGGCCCACATGAGGCGGCTTGGCCAGCTCACGTCCATCCATCGCGGGATCGAGTACAACCAACCATTCCGCGAGAACGAACGTGACCTTGTGTCTGATGAAGAGCGCCCGGGTTTCGTGCCGGGTGTGCACAGGGTGGAAGACGCCATGGAGCCCTTCGTTGTTCTAAAGAGTGTCTTCCTTAACGTCTCGCCAGAGGTTATGCGGACGTCCGCTTACAAGTTCCCTTGGGATAAACCCAAACTCATAGTAAACGCCAGACGGAGATCCAGGGGCACATGGAAGATAACAGCTTCCTTGGATTACAGTGGCCTAGTCTGCTATCAGAATTTCCACGGGGTCTGGCCCAAGGGCCCACTAACTCTGGAAGTGGTTGCGGCCATTCTGAACAGCCCCGTGGCCAATGCGTTTGTGGCCACGCGAGAAGGACAACGGGACGTCCGTGGTCAGATCCTGAAAGACGTTCCTGTTCCTGAATTGGACGAGGCGCAGCAACAGGCTATTTCTTCCCTGGTGCGGCAATACACCGAGGCCCGTGCCCGGTGGTTGTCTGGAGAGATTGCAGCCGAGGAAGCACGTGGCGAGTGCACACGGCTGTTAATGTTGATAGATGCCGAAGTCCTGAAGGCCTATGACTTGTCACCTCGCGTGGAGCGGATGTTGTTGGACTACTTCAGCGGCCACGCACGCCCCGGGCCTGTCGAGTTCACAGCGTACTTCCCGCCGACGTTCAAACCGTACATTCCCTGGCATCTTTACATCTCAGCGGATTTCCAGGAGGCCAAAGCGAAGGACACCCTCAAACGTCTGCCGGTCATCCCGGAGGATCCCCTCATCACTGAAGCCCTGTCGTACGTGGAATAAGGCCCCGAGCGACAGTAGTGGAGGCCTACCTTCTGGACACGAGCATCGCCAGTCCCGCTTGGTACGAGGGTCATAAACGGCATAAGGACGTGCGGGAGCGGCTCGAAAGTTTGGGGGACGATGCTGTGTTCGTATCAGCCGTCTCCATAGCCGAAGTTCAGTACGGCCTAAGGCTCGTCGCTCTGGATGCTCAGAAACATCAGAGTATCCGCAGTGCCCTGGAGAGGTACAAAGTCATCCCTGTTGACCATCACACCGCCCAGACCTACGCCGAGACCCGGGCAACTCTCTTCAAAGCGTATGCCCCCAGGGATCGCCGCAACAGGATTTCCTCCGCGTACATAGAAGACCTCAGAGAGCGTACTTCGGGCAAAGAACTGGGCATCCAGGAAAACGACCTCTGGATCGTCAGCGTGGCCGTTCAATACAACCTGGTATTTGTCACGGCGGATCAAGGCGGCGGCATGCGCAAGATAGTTGACGCCGCGAACTACGCCCACCGTACCGAATACTGGTACTGGGACTAGACCGGCCTACCCGGGCCTGCTCCGGCCTTGAACTGGTCCACCTGCTTTCGCGTGTTCGCCCACATCGGCAAGTGGGCAAGCCCGAAGTTGCCTACGCTACCAGCGGTCTGCTACTATTGAATCTAGTCTCAACCCGTCGCCGGAGGACTCCCTTTCTGCGTAGGGACCAGCCAGGGATTGACAGGTCTCCAGTTGGGGCTATGATGTAGAAACAGCCAGCAGCCTTGACATGTCTTTGTTGTCCTATGGCATTGCTTTAGGAGGCCGCTAGAACAATGGCACCAAAGCCCAAGAATATCGCCGAGTTGCGCCAGCAGGCCTACCAGGTCGTGACCGTACGGGAAGAGCTCCGCCGGAACCTCATCCACAGGATACGGGCCGGCCAGCCCATCTTCCCGGGGATCATCGGCTACGAGGAAACCGTAATCCCCAAAGTGGAAAACGCAATCCTCTCCGGGCAGGACATCATCTTCCTGGGGGAGCGCGGCCAGGCCAAGAGTCGGCTGCTGCGCAACCTGGTCAATCTGCTGGACGAGGAAGTGCCCGCCATAGCTGGCTGCGAGATCAACGATGACCCCTATGCGCCTGTCTGCAAGGCATGCCGCACCCGGCTGGCCGAGCGAGGGGACGCCACCGAGATCGCCTGGCTTACGCGCGATAGGCGCTACGGGGAGAAGCTGGCCACCCCGGACATCACCATGGCCGACATGATCGGTGAGGTGGACCCTATCAAAGTGGCTGAAGGGCGCTACCTGGCCGACGAGCTGACCATCCACTACGGGCTGATACCCCGCACCAACCGGGGGATCTTCTGCATCAATGAGCTTCCCGACCTATCGGAGCGCATCCAGGTGGGCCTGTTCAACATCATGGAGGAACGGGACCTCCAGATCCGCGGCTACACCATACGCTTGCCGCTGGACATCTATATCGTGGCCAGCGCCAACCCGGAGGACTACACCAACCGGGGCCGCATTATCACGCCGCTAAAGGACCGCTACGGCGCAGAGGTGCGCACCCACTACCCACGGACCCTGGGAGACGAGATCACCATCATGGAGATGGAGTGTAGCCATTTCCACGACGAGGGACACTCGATCACCATACCGCAGTACATGAAAGAAATCGTGGCTGAGTTCACGGCGCTAGCCCGCACCAGTCCCGACGTCAACCAGCGCTCGGGGGTTAGCGTGCGCGTGTCCATCGCCAACTACGAGACTATCATGGCCAATGCCCTACGGCGGGCCATCCGCCTGGGAGAGAGGGAGGCTTCGCCCCGCATCAGCGACCTGCCCTACATGGTCGCCTCTACCACCGGCAAGATCGAGCTGGAGACCGCGGAGGACGGGAAAGAGGAGAAGCTCATCGAGGGCCTCAGCCGGCGGGCCGTGGCCAATGTCTTTGGCCGCCATTTCAAGGTCGAGGCCCTGGAACCGCTGGTCTCCCAGTTCGAGGAAGGGCTTACCATCGAGACCTCCGAGGATGTGGCGGCCCGAGACTATGTGGAGCTGGTGGGGTTCATCCCAGCGCTCAGGGAGGCCCTCAAGAGCATCAACGGTGAAGAGCACCCAGCAGCCATTGCCTCCGCCGTGGAGTTTGTTCTGGAAGGGCTGCACCTCAACCGGCGCCTAAACAAGGACAAGGTAGCTGGCAAGGCCCGCTACAGGAGCTAACCGGTGCTGTACCGCTACTCCCAATGGGACGGAAGCCAGGACCTCTTTCACCTCGACGAAGAGGACCTCATGGCAGAGCTGTCCCACCACTTGCTCAACCAGGGTGACCTGTCCCGGGCCCTCCGCCTCATGATGCAACGCGGGGTGAAAGGCCCCCTGGGAGAGCACATCCCGGGCATCCAGGAGCTATTGCAGAGGCTGCGCTCCCGCCGCCAGGAGCTGCTGGACCGCTACGACCTCTCTTCGCTGGTCAAGGGCCTGCGCGAGCAAGTAGAGGAGATAGTGGCCCTGGAGCGCCAGGGGATCCGCAAGCGCTTGGCCGAAGCCCGCCAGCACTTCCAGGAGTCAGCCGCCTCGGCGAAAGACGCGGACCTCTCCCAGGAGACGGAGAGCCACCTGCTTCAGGTCCTGGAGCGGCTGGCCGCCCGCAATCTGGATACCCTGGACAACCTGCCCCAGGACCTCGGCAAAGCGCTGCGACAGTTGTTCCAGTACGAGTTCATGGAGCCCGAAGCCAAGCGCCGCTTCGATGAGCTAATGGGGAAGCTGCGTCAGCATGTGCTGGAGTCCTACGGGCGCGGCCTGTCCCAAGGGTTGCGGGGCATGTCTACCCAGGACGCCGGCACCCTGAAGGACTTCCTGCGCCAGTTGAACGCGTTGCTCCAGGAGAAGGCCGAGGGCGGTTCCCCCGACTACGGTTCGTTCCGGAGGCGGTTCAGCCAGGCGGGCCTCCCCGGTTCCCTGGATGACTTGGTGGAGGAGTTGCAGCGCCGCATCGCCCAGACCCAGTCCCTACTCGATAGCCTGCCCCGGGAGCTCAGCGAGGAGCTGGAGGCCGCCATGCGGGAGGTCCTCCGCGACCCGGAGCTACAGGAGCAGCTCCAGTCTCTGGCCCACTACCTGGACCAGTTGGCCCCTCTACGCCAGTGGCGCGCCGAGTACCCTTTCCAGGGCGAAGAGGAGCTGTCCTGGGAGCAGGCCGCAGGGCTGGTGGACAAACTGCAACAGATGGACGACCTGGAGAGGGCGCTGCGCCGGGTCCAGATGGGCGCCAATCTGGACGAGGTGGACAAGGAGCTGGTGAAGAAGCACCTGGGTGAAGATGGTTTCCAGGGCGTGGAGGAGCTACGGCACCTCGTCGAGCGGCTGGAGGGGGCCGGCTACATCCGCAAGCGCGGCGGCCGCTACGAGCTGACCCCCAAAGCCATGCGCAAGATCGGCCAACGCGCCCTCCAGGAGGTCTTCGCCTGCCTCAGACGAGGCCGGCTGGGCCGCCATCCCCACCGGATACCGGGCCGCTTGGGCGAGCTTACCCTAGAGACACGCCCCTATGAGCTCGGGGACCCGTTCCATTTGGACCTCGGCCACAGCCTGATGAACGCCGTCCGGCGCCAGGGGAAAGGTGTCCCACTGCATCTTGAAACCCGCGACTTCCTGGTCCATAATCAGGAAGCCCTGACCCACACCGCTACGGTGCTGATGATAGACCTAAGCCTGTCCATGGCCATGCGGGGCAACTTCCTGGCCGCCAAGAAGGTGGCCCTGGCGTTGGACAGCCTCATCCGGGGGCAGTTCCCCCGGGACACCCTGCACATAGTGGGCTTCTCCACCTACGCCCGCGAGCTCAAGCCCGAGCGTCTGCCACACCTGAACTGGGATGAGGCGGACCCCTACACCAACCTTCAACACGGCCTGATGGTCGCTCGGCGGCTGCTGTCCACTCAGAAAGCGACGAACAAGCAGATCATCGTTATCACCGACGGCGAGCCCACCGCTCACATGGAGAGTGGCCATCTGTACCTTCAATACCCACCCAGCCCGCGCACCATCCAGGAGACACTGGCCGAGGCGAAAAGGTGCACCCAAGACGGTATCGTCATCAACACATTCATGCTCGACCGGAGCTCCTTCCTGATGGACTTTGTCAACCAGTTGGCCAAGGTCAACCGGGGACGTGTGTTCTACACCACGGCGGATAACCTCGGCGAGTACCTGCTCGTGGACTATCTGTCCAGCAAGCGCAAGCGGATCAGCGCATAGAGGCATATGGAGCTAAGCCGCGCCCTGGGCCTGGTGTTGCCGGGAGAGGTCGTCGCCCTGGTGGGTGCCGGGGGCAAGACCGCCGCCCTCTACCTACTGGCCCGGGAGTTGACCGCCGCGGGCTACTGCGGTATCCTCACCACTACCACCAAGATCCGGCTACCCACCGCCGAGCAGTCGTCGCAACTGGTGGTGTCCGACCAGTTGCCCGAGTTGCAGACTGAGATCAGGGCTGCCTTGGCACGCAACCCTCTGGTGGCCGTAGGCGCAGCCCGCGGGCCTGAGGGCAAGCTGCATGGCATTGACCCCACGTGGGTCGGCGCCCTCAGGCAAGGGTCCGGTGTAGACTTCGTGCTGGTGGAGGCCGATGGGGCTGCGGGTCGGCCCCTGAAAGGCCCGGCCAGCCACGAGCCGGTGATACCCGAGACCTCCACCCTGGTGGTGCCCGTAGTAGGCGCTTCGGCGCTGGGCAAGCCCCTGGGTACGGACACCGCCCACCGGCCCGAGATTGTGGCGCGGCTTACCGGCCTGTCTCTCGGCGACAACATAACACCGGAGGCGGTGGCCCGTCTGGTGCTGCATCCCGAGGGCAACACCAAAGGGACACCCCCTTCGGCCAGGGTGGTGCCCCTGATCAACCAGGTGGATACCCCAGCCCACGCCGTGTTGGCCCGCCAGGTCGCGGCGCGCCTGTTGGCCCACGGCCTGGGCCGCGTGGTGATCGCCCACCTGGCCGCCAGTCCTCCCAGCGTGGAAATCATGGCTGCCCTGGTTAGTCCCACAGGAGACACACGATGATATCGGCAGTGGTCTTGGCCGCTGGTGAGTCCCGGCGCATGCGCCGGCTCAAGCTCCTGCTGCCGATCGAGGGCAAGAGCTTCCTGGCGCGGGTAGTTGATGCTGCACTGGGTTCGCCTCGCATCGGGGAGGTGATCGTCGTCCTGGGAAAGGGCCAACGCTGGCTGCGCCGCCAGGCCGCCAGGTCGCCGCTGGTGAGGGTGGTGCCCAACCCAGACTGGAAACAGGGTATGTCCACCTCCCTCCAGCTAGGCCTACGCTCCCTCAACCCCCAAGCCACGGCGGTGGTCTTCCTCTTGGCCGACCAGCCCCTGGTGGACTCCGCACTCGTGGACAGTATTGTTGACAAGTACCAGAAGTCCCGCAAACGCATTGTGGTGCCCGTGTACAACGGCCGGAGGGGCAACCCCGTCCTCTTCGACCTATCCCTCCGCTCGGAGCTGCTGTGCATCACGGGGGACGAAGGGGGCCGCTCCGTGATGCAGGCGCATCCCAGGGAGATCGCCACCGTGCCCATAGCGGACCACTTGAAGGGAGCTGATGTGGATACCTGGCAGGAGTACTTGGACCTACTGGCCCAGTTGAGGGGGACACAGAATGCGGCCTCCTGAGCGTATAGCGGGCGAGTTCCTTGAGGCCGTAGAGCGAGGCGAAGAGGTCTCCCTGGCCACCATAGTGTCCAGTCCAACTGCATCCCTACCCCCTGTCGGGGAACGAGTCCTGGTCTGGGCAGACGCCAGGCACCTGGCCAGTCAGGGCTTGGGAGTTTGGGAACAGCCCCTGGTGGAAGCCGGACGACGTGCTCTGGCCGAACGTAAGTCCGGGACTGTGGCCTATGCCACCGCCACCGGCGAGACCCTGCTCGTCTTCGTCGAAGTGGTGGAGCCTGCGCCCACGGTGGTGGTCATCGGCGCCGGGCACGTCGGCCAAGCGGTGGCGCGACTGGCCAAGATATTGGATTTCCGCGTGGTGGTAGTGGACGACCGACCTGACTTCGCCAGCCGCGAGCGCTTCCCCACGGCGGACCAGGTCATCTCGGGGGACTTCATCACCACCCTGCGTAGCATGGCCTTAACGCCCACCACCTACATGGTGCTGGTCACTCGCGGCCACCGCCACGACGAGCTCTGCCTGCGTGAGGCAGCGCCGTCCCGGGCAGCCTATGTAGGCATGATCGGCAGCCGTCGCCGGGTGCGCACGGTGCTCCAGCACCTGGCAGAGGACGGCGTCCGGCCCGACGCCCTGGCCCGTGTCCATAGCCCCATCGGACTCGACATCGGCGCCGAGACGCCGGAGGAGATCGCCCTGAGCATAATGGCCGAGATTGTCAAAGAGAAGCGCGGCGGCACCGGCCAGGCCATGAAGCTGGATGCCAGCAAGGGGGCGGAGGCGTGAACATTGCTCAGCCTGGCCTTTATGGTTATCAACCGAATAAGGCGACATTCCGTGTCATTCTGAGGGAGCCGCAGCGACCGAAGAATCCGTCTCTCGGCGCTGTGCCAGACCAGGGGCTACGGATTCTTCGCCCCGATCCGTCGGGACTCAGAATGACAGCAGTGCGGAAGAAGGCGTGAGGCATGAACATCCGCTTCCTTACCCTGGTAAAGAGTGGAGGCGACCTGGCCACCGGCGTGGCCCACCGGCTCCACCGGTGCGGCTTCCCCGTGGTCTGCACCGAGCTCGCCCAACCCACGGTGGTACGCCGGACCGTGGCCTTCGCCGAGGCCGTGTACGGTGGCGAAGTCACCGTAGAGGGGGTAAAGGCCCGGCGCATAGACTCGCCACGGCTGGTCCGGGCCACGCTGTCGGAAGGCATCGTTCCAGTGTTGGTTGACCCGCAGGCGCAGGCCATCGCCCGGCTGCGCCCCCGTGTGGTAGTGGACGCCATCATGGCCAAGCGAAATACCGGCACCACCCTGGCCGATGCGCCGGTGGTTATCGGCCTCGGCCCTGGTTTCCAGGCGGGGGTGGACTGCCACGCGGTGGTCGAGACCCTGCGCGGGCACAATCTGGGCCGAGTAATCTGGTCCGGCGCCGCCGCGCCTAACACGGGTTCCCCCGCCGTGCGCAGCGGCTTTGGGGAGGAGCGAGTGCTCCGGGCCACTGCCGCCGGCACAATCCAGCCCGTCCGACACATTGGCGACCGGGTGGCCAAGGACGAAGTTGTGGCTACCGTGAACGGGGCAGAGGTGCGGGCCGGGGTATCCGGCCTGCTCCGCGGCATGATCAAGGACGGCCTACCCGTCCACCAGGGCATGAAAGTGGGGGACGTGGACCCGGGGGCGGCCCCCGAAGCCTGCTACACCATCTCCGACCGGGCACTGGCAGTTGCAGGCGGCGTGGTCGAGGCTATAATGTTCCTTATCCATCGTCAGGAGCAAGCGTAGATTTCTCCCCTCTCCCTCGACGAGAGAGGTTTACGTGAGAGCGAAAGGACTTGGACTTCAACTCGGAGGTAACATGAGGGAAACGTATTCAGAGATGCATCGGCTGCTGCGCTCAGGCCAGCGCTTCGCCGTAGCCACCGTCATCGCCAGCCGCGGGTCCACCCCGCGCAAGCCCGGCGCCAAGATGCTGGTCCTGGAAGACGGGACCATCAGCGGCACGATTGGCGGCGGCTGTGGTGAGGCTGACGTTTGGCAGGAGGCTATGGAGGCCCTGAAGAAGGGCAGGCCGACCTGCATGCTGGTTGACCTTACCGAAGACCCGGAGGCAGAGGACCGCATCTGCGGCGGCCAGATGGACATCTTCATTGAGGTCATGGGGGCCCCTTCAGCCCGTAGCCCGTAGTCTGTAGCCCGAAAGCAGCAAGGAGGCAGTTATGGTGCGCTTTGAGTATCTGGAGCCTACCTCTCTGGAGGAGGCGGTAGCCCTGCTGGACAAGCACTGGGGACAAGCCAAGGTGCTGGCCGGCGGCACCGACGTCCTGGTCCGGCTCAAGCAACGGGTACTGCGCCCCCAGTACGTTATCAACCTTAAGCGCGTGCCCGGGCTGGACACCGTGACCTACCGCAAGCGGCAGGGCCTGCGCATCGGGGCCTTGGCCACCATCCGCACCATGGAGACCTCACCTGTGGTGAAGGAGCATTACCCCTCGCTGGCCGAGGCGGCCGGCATGTTGGGATCAGTGCAGGTGCGCAACCTGGCCACCGTGGGCGGCAACCTGTGCAACGCTTCGCCCTCCGCGGAGATGCCCCCCGGGCTCCTGGCCTACGGGGCAAAGGCCCGTATTGTAGGGCCGAAGGGAGAGCGGGTTGTGCCCTTGGACCAGTTCTTCTCGGGCCCCGGCAAGACCTGCCTGGAGCGCGGCGAGCTGCTGGTCGAGGTCCAGGTGCCGGACCCACCTGCCCACACTGGAGGCGCCTACATCAAGCTCAGCCCCCGGGCGGCCATGGACTGCGCCGTTGTCGGCGTGGCCGCGGTGGTCACCCTGGAGGACAACAAGTGTCAGGAGTGCCGTATCGCACTGGGAGCAGTGGCCCCCACACCCCTACGCACCCGTAGCGCAGAGGCGCTACTGCGGGGCAAGCCTGTGGAGCCCAGCCTGCGAGAGAAGGCCGGGGAAGCTGCCATGGCGGAGGCCACCCCCATCACCGACGTGCGCGGGTCCGCCGAGTACCGCAAGGAGATGGTCAAGGTTCTTACCCGCCGGGCGGTGCAGCAGGCCATCCAACGGGCCATGGCCAGCTAGCCCTAGCAATAAGAAGACGGAGAAGGTGCGATGAAGCAGCTTATCAGCCTCAAGGTCAACGGCACCACCCACGAGGTAGCAGTGGAGCCCTACTGGACCCTGCTCAACGTTATCCGCGATCACATCGGACTTACCGGCACCAAGCGCGGCTGTGACAGCGGTGACTGTGGCGCCTGCACTGTAATCATGAACGGCAAGCCGGTCAACTCCTGCCTGGTGCTGGCGGTGGATGCCCGCGACAAGGAGGTCACCACCATCGAGGGGCTGGCCCAGGACGGGAAGCTACATCCCTTACAGGATGCCTTCATCCAGAAGGGCGGCATCCAGTGCGGCTACTGCACGCCCGGAATGATCATGATGGCCAAGGCCCTCCTGGACGAGAACCCCCGTCCCACCGAGACTGAGGTCCGGCTAGCCATCTCCGGCAACCTGTGCCGGTGCACGGGTTATGTCAAGATCGTTGAGGCCATCCTCGCCGCCTCCGAAGCCATGCGCCGCCCTGAGCCTGTCGAAGGGGCGCCCGCCAAGCCATGATGCCTCCGTCCCTCATTGGGCAGAGCGTACCCAAGCCGGACGCCCTGGACAAGGCCCTGGGGCGCGCACGCTATGGCGTGGACCTGAAGCCGCGCGACTCCCTCGTCGCCAAGATACTGCGCAGCCCGCATCCCCATGCCCGCATCCTGCACATAGACACCTCCAAGGCCAAACAGTTGCCGGGCGTAGTAGCCGTAGTCACCGCCGAGGACACGCCGGGCGTGCACTACGGCCGCTGGGTGCAGGACCGCACCCTGTTCCCTGGGGACAAGGTGCGACATGCGGGTGAGCCGGTGGCTGCGGTGGCCGCGCTTGATGCCGAGACGGCGGAGGAAGCCCTGGAGCTTATCTCAGTCGAGTACGAGCCACTGCCCACCATCGCCGACCCACAGTCAGCCATGACCCCAGGTGCGGCCCTGGTGCACGAGGACGTAGCCAGTATCGGCCCAGCTACAGTGCGCCGCCGCAGCGGGGGCAACATCCTGGACCAGACCGTGATCACCGCCGGCGACGTGGACAGGGCGCTGGCCCAGTCAGACCTGGTACTCAAGCAGAGCTACCAGGCCGCAGCCACACACCAGGGGAACATACAGACCCACGAGGCAGTGGCCTCCGTGGACGCCACCGGCAAGGTCACCCTGTGGAGCTCCACCAAGGCCCCCTTTATCGTAAGGCAAACGGTGTGCACGGCCCTGCGGCTGCCCATGACCCGCCTGCGGGTCATCGCCACCACCGTAGGGGGCGATTTCGGCGCCCGAGGCACGGCGGGCATCGAGCCCATCGTGGTCCTGCTGGCCCTCAAGACCCACCGGCCGGTGGCCCTCAGCCTCACCCGTGAGGAGGAATTCACCGGCACCTCCTATCGGGAGCCAGCCTACATGGAGCTGGAGATCGGGGTGCGGCGCGATGGCACCCTCTTGGCCATACGCGGGAAATACACCATTGATACCGGCGCCTACCACGACTCCCAGGGCCACCTGAGGGCCAACACTGCCATGCTGATAGGTCCATATCGGGTGCCAAACTACCATCTGGATGGCCTCGTGGTCTACACCAACAACACACCGCGAGGCCACGTGCGAGCGCCAAGGGCGCCCTACCCCATCTTCGCCATCGAGTCCATGATGGACACCGTGGCCGCGAAGCTGGGGATTGACTCGGTAGAGCTGCGCCTGAAAAATGCCGTGGAGAGTGGCGACACGCTCCCCATTGGGGCAGTAGTGGAGCACGTCGCCTTCAAGAAGACCCTCCAGGCCGTCTCAGACTACCTGAAGAAGCAGGGCAAGCCTGAGCGTGCCAACCGGGCCTGGGGCGTGGCCGCGGGCCAGTGGTCACTACACCCCATCGAGCACGGCGGTCCCACCTCAGCGGCCTATGTGAAGGTCAACGAAGACGGGACTGTGGTCCTGGTAACGGGAGTGGCCGAACAGGGGGCAGGTCAGCACACCCTCCTGGCCCAGATTGTGGCGGAAGTGCTCCGCGTGCCCGTTGACGCGGTCAGCGTGATCGCCGCCGATACTGACACGACCCCCTACGAGCAGGGGACGGGCGGCTCCCGCACTACCTACAGGGCAGGCACCACCGTGCGCCTGGCTGCGGAGGACGCCAAGGGACAGCTCCTGAAGCTGGCCTCCCAGCGGCTCAAGGTGGCCGAGGCCGACCTGGTCCTGGAGAACGGCAAGGTGTTCTCCCGCGAGGCGCCCGAGGTCTCAGTGGGCCTGGCTGAGCTGGGTGCAGCATCCATAGGGTCTCGGGGTGGCCCCATCATGGGCAACAGCAACGTAGGCCGCCAGCAGCTTCTGGAATCCATGGCCAAGGCCCACGGCACCATAGATGGCCCAATCTACACTTGCCACGCCGCCCAGGTCGAAGTGGACCCCGAGACCGGCCAGGTGAAGGTCCTCAAGTACTTCGTAGCGCAGGATGTGGGGCGAGCGCTCAACCCCAAGCTGGTGGAGGCGCAGATACAGGGTGGTGTGGTATTCGGCCTCGGTAACGCCCTCACCGAGGGTGTGCAGGAGCAGCAGGGCCACGTCCTCAATCCCAACCTGCTGGACTACCGGCAGCCGGTGGCTACCGATATCCCGTCTATCGAGATGGCGCTGATCGAGGAGCCTTCCCAGTTCGGCCCCTGGGGGGCCAAGGGCGTCGGCGAGCCGCCCACGGTGCCCGTGCCGGCGGCCATCGCCAACGCCATCTGCCGGGCGGTGGGGGCGCGGGTGACCAGCCTCCCCCTGACCCCGGACCGTATCGTCCAGGCCCTGCGAAACCCGTAGGGGCGGGCCCCCGTGCCTGCCCCCGTCAGACCTGTCGGGCTTGTCAGACCTGTCCGACCTGTCTGACGCGGCAACAAACAGTGCAGCAACAGGGGGTGTACCTTGGCTGAATCTATCCTTGGCCAGAGCGTTATCAAGCCCGAATCCCGTGACAAGGCCCTGGGCCGTACCCAGTACGGTGTGGACATCAAACCAAGAGATGGCCTGGTCGGCAAGATACTGCGGAGTCCCCATCCCCACGCACGTATCGTCGGCATTGACGTTTCCAAAGCCAGACGGTTGCCTGGCGTGGCTGCCGTGGTCACTGGCAAGGACACCCTCGGCGTGCGATATGGCAACTGGATTCGCGATCATACGTGGATGGCCATGGACAGGGTCCGCTACGTGGGTGAGCCTGTGGCTGCTGTGGCCGCTGTGGATGACGAGACGGCAGAGGAGGCCCTGGAGCTGATCTCGGTGCAGTACGAGGAGCTGCCCGCCGTCTTCAACCCCTTTGAGGCCATGAAGCCCGGAGCGCCCCTGGTGCACGAGGACCTGGCCAGCTACGTGTGCGGACATCCGGAGCGCCATAGCCAGGGCAACATCCTCGACCGGGCGCACTATGCCAAGGGCGATGTGGACCGCGCCCTCGCCGGAGCTGACCTTGTCTACCGGCAGACCTACAACACACCACCGGTACATGCCGGGATTACCCAACCCCACGAGGCTGTGGCTGCGCTGGATGCGTCAGGCCACCTCACCCTGTGGGCGCCCCACCAGTCGCCGTTCCGGCTGCGGCAGATAGTTTCCCAGACCTTGGGCCTGCCCATGAGCCGTGTCCGGGTCGTCTGCACACCGGTAGGCGGCTCCTTTGGCGCTCGGGCCACCGCCTCCATGGAGCCCATCTGCTGCCATCTCGCCATGGTGGCCCACCGGCCGGTGGCCCTGGCCCTCAGCCGTGAGGAAGAGCTACAGGCCACCTTCTACCGGGAGCACGCCTACCTGGACCTGGAGATGGGTGCCCAGAAAGACGGGACCATGGTCGCCCTGCGGGGCAGACTGGTGTTCGACACCGGCGCCCACCACGACCTGCTGGCCACCCTGGGCAACGCCACAGCGAGCATGGCCGGACCGTACCTCATCCCCAACTTCGACCTTGACGGCTGCGTGGTGTACACCAACAACACTCCCAAAGGCTTTGTGCGGGCGCCCCGCATCCCTAGTGTCATCTTCGCCCTGGAGTCCCACGTGGACACCGTAGCCCACAAGCTGGGCATGGACCCAGTGGAGCTACGCCTCAAGAACGCTGTGGAGGATGGCGACAAGTTCGCCGGCGGCCAGGTGCTGCGCAACGTGGGGTTCAAGAAGGCCCTGGCCGCCTTCGCCGCACATATGAAGACGCAACCCCCTGCCGCCACCAACCAGGCATGGGGCATCTCCGTGGGCATCTGGGGACTGCACCCCACGCAGGCTGGAGGCCCACCCTCGGCGGCCACGGTGAAGATCAACGAGGATGGCACTGCCGTCCTGACCACCGGGATATCAGAGATGGGCGGGGGGCAATACGCCGTCATGGCCCAGATCGTGGCCGAGGTGCTCGGCCTGCCCTTCGAGTCCGTGACAGTCGTGGGCGGTGACACCGATGCCACCCCCTACGAGCACGGCACCGGCGGCTCCAACACCACCTACCGGGTGGGCACGACCGTCCGCCTGGCCGCCGAGGAGGCCCGCCGGCAGATGATCAAGCTGGCTGCCCAGCGCCTCAAGGTCAAAGAGGCTGACCTGGTCCTGGAGAAGGGGACGGTGCACGCCCGGGAGGCGCCGGAGGTCTCCGTGTCCCTGGCCGCTCTGGGCGCTGCCGCCATTTCCTCCACCAACGGCCCAATCATCGGCACCAGCGCGCCCGGACGGGAGAAGCTTATCTCGGAGATGAGTCCCTACCTCGGCTCCATGGATGCGCCGGTGTACACCTGTAATGGGGCGCTGGTGGAGGTGGACCGGGACACGGGCAAGGTCAAGCTGCTCAAATACGTAACTGTGCAGGACGTGGGCCATGCCCTCAACCCCAAGCTAGTGGAGGCCCAGGTAGAGGGCGGCGTCGTCTTCGGTCTGGGGCAGGCGCTATGCGAGGAAGTAGTGACCGACCGGGGCAAGGTGCTGAACGCCAATCTGCTGGACTACCACCAGCCCACAGCGGCGGACGTCCCAGCCATTGACATGTCCCTTATCGAGGTGCCCTCCCAGTTCGGGCCGTGGGGCGCCAAAGGGGTGGGCGAGCCGCCCACCGTGCCCGTGGGGGCCGCGCTGGCCAACGCCGTCTTCCGCGCCGTCGGCGCCCGCGTCACCGAGCTGCCGCTAACGCCGGAGAAAGTACGCCGGGCCCTGAAGAAGGCGTAGGGGCGCGGTTACCGTGCCCCTACGGAATATCCCGCCGTAGTCTGTAGCCCGAAGCCCGTAGCCGGGGGATGAGGAGAGGTGGGTAGCGCTACGCCTGGTATGTCTCCCCGGGCTTGAGGATGACCACCCTGGTCTTGGTCTTGGCCTCGGCCTTCTGCTTGAACTGCTGCGCATCGGGGTTGAGCAGGGGCCAGGTGCCAAAGTGCCCCGGGATGGCCACCTTGGGCTGAAGCAGCTCCACCGCCTTCACCGCCTCGTCAATGCCCATGGTGTAGTAGTCGCCTACGGGCAGGTAGGCCACATCTATGGGCGTCAGCTCCCCGATGAGCTTCATGTCGCCGAAAACGCAGGTGTCCCCCGAGTGGTAGAAGGTGATGTTGTGGAACCGCACCACCATGCCCACCGGGTTGCCCATCGTGGTCCCATTGGGAAGTGAGGATGAGTGGAAGGCGGGGACCAGTTTCACCCAGCCGAATGGGTACTTGACCATGCCCCCCATGTGCGAGCCGGTAGCCTTGGCGCCCTGGGACTCGCAGTAGCCGGCCAGCTCCGGTGTGGTGTGAATGGTCGCCCCCGAGGCCTTGGAGATGTCCAGGGCATCGCCGAAGTGGTCGAAGTGGCCATGCGTCACCAGGATGAGGGTTGGGTTGAGTTTGGGCTTCTGGGGGAGGCTGGGGTTGTCTTTGATGAATGGGTCCAGGAGCACCAGGTCCTTGTCCTGCTCCAGAGCGAAGCAGGCGTGTCCAAGCCAGCGAATACTGGGCATAGGAGCCTCCTTCTCGCCAAGATGATAAGGCGATGCTACGACACGGCGCAGGCCAGTGTCAACGTCCCCCCCAATTGTCGTTGCGAGTCTAACCAGGGGGCGGATTGCTTCGCTGCGGCTCGCAACGACAGTGTGTGTACACGCATAACCAGGGGAATCCCGACATGTCGGGACTTCGCTGCGGCTCGCCACGACAGTGTGCGTGCGCGCAGGACCAGGGGCACGGATTGCTTCGTCGCTGCGCTCCTCGCAACGACAGGAAAGTACCCTTTGGGAACCGACGCCCCATTTGTCGTTGCGAGTCCCCGTTAAGGGCCGAAGCAATCCGTATCTCCACGCATAACCAGGGGCGCGGATTGCTGTGCTGCGGCTCGCAACGACAGATGAAGGCGCGGTTGACACGAGGCCCAGCAGGGTCCTCGTACGCTATCCGACCTCCCCTATGCCGCGATGCGGTACTTCTCCACCAGGGAGTTGACGTAGTCCCAGTTGACGTTCTTGAGCCACGCCTCCAGATACCTCTTGCGCGCCGTCGCGTAGTCAATGAAGTAGGCATGCTCATAGACGTCCAGGATGAGGAGGGGCGAGCAGTTCCAGACACCATCGGAATGGATGTCGCTCAGGTAGTTGCGCAGCTTGCCGTCCTCCCAGTCATAGGCCAGGACCACCCAGCCGCGGGCGCATACGCCCAGCGCCAGGAACTGGGCCTGCCACTGCTCATAGGACGCGAAGTCCCTGCGGATGAGCTCCAGTATCTTGCCGTCCGGCCCCTTCCCGTTCCCACCCAGGGCCATGAAATAGCCCTCGTGGAGGCGGATGGCGTCGGCTGCGAAGACCTCTTCCCGCTTCAACGCCCGCAGCAGGCTATACGTAGCGTTGGCATCCGCCATGTTGGTGGCGGGCAGCTTCTCCTCGATCTCGTTGAGCTTGTTAACGTACCCTTTGTACAGCACGTCATGGTGCTCCGCGATCTGCTTCTGGGACAGGCCGTCCAGGGGCTTCGCTGGTTTCAGTTCCTTGGCTTGCCGTGGCATGTTGGTCTCCTCCCCTTCCGCTGGCTGGCGCGTTTGAACCGCCAAATGTTACTACATGATTACGATTCTTAATCTAGCCCGTGCCAACACCAGTGTCAAGGGGCACCGCAGAAGCCCAAGGGGATGATTTGCCGCGGAAACGGGGCGCTTCGGCCTACTGGCGGGTTCAGGTTTGCAACCTGAACCCGCTGCTCTCCAGGCCAATGCGCTCAACAGGCTCTGAACAATTGGGTGCAGGCTACCAACCTGCCACATGCGCGGACAACAGGAGTCCTTGGGTTCGCTGATGAAGGCGTGGCGATGGTGGGTTCCGCTGCGCTTCACCCACCCTACACGTTGGCGCCTCTGCTAGGCCGGAATTGCCCCGGTGCGATAGGTCAAGCGCATGCCGGGGCGCAGCAGGGCGACGGCGATAACAACAGCCACAAAGACCCCGCCAGTGGCCAGGAACACAGGTGGTGCGCCCCACTTGTCGGCCAGGTAGCCATTGAGCAATCCCGCCCAGGCCATGACTCCTCCGCCAAACATGATCCACATGCTGGAGATTCGCCCCCGCAACCCGTCGGGCAAGACCGCCTGGACCAAGCTGGTGTTGAGGGACATCCACATGCCCTGGGAGGCGCCAATGGCCACCCCAGCAGCCAGCGCCGCCCAGGTCACGCCGGACAGGGCCAGCGCCATCGGCGCCAGGCCGCTCACCAGCGCCGTAGCCAGGAACCACCGGCCTCGGGGTCGGCCATCCGGCACGCCCGCCAGGAACAGGTTGCCCACCAGCGCCCCGATGCCTATGGCCATGACCAGGCCGCCGTAGGTGCTGCCCCCCGACCCCAGACGGTCTCGCACGAACACCGGCAACAGTGGCTCAAAGGCCATGGTCAGGGAGCAGTGGAATGCCACCAGCACCAGCAACAGCCCCAACATGGGGCGGCCAGCGGTATAGCTGATACCCTCCCGGAAGTTGCGGGCCACCGCCAGGACTGAGCCCACCTGACCCCGCGACGGGGTGCGCACTGTGGTCATCAGGATGGCAGCCAGCAGATAGAAGATGCCAGCCGCAGCGAATACGGCCCAGGGACCCACAGTCGCCAGGAGCAGGGCCGTCACCGCAGGCCCCAGGAAGCGGTCCCCGTGTCGGGCTACCCCGGACAGGGCTACGCCATTGAGCAGTTGCTCCTTGGGCACCAGATTGGGCAGCAGGGCCTGCCGGGCGGGCATCTCGGCGGCGCTGGTTGTCCCCACCAGCACAGCAAAGATCACCAATTGCCAGACCTGGATGTTGCCCTGCACCACGAATAGGGTGGCGATGGTGGCGAAAAGGAAGCCAGCCAGGGAGGTGACTATGATGAAGTGACGCCGGTCCATCCAGTCCGCCAGCGGCCCAGCCAGGAGGGGCACCACGAGCATAGGGATGCGGGTGCCGAAAGTGACCATACCCACGGCCAGCGAGGAATGCGATAGCTGGAACACCAGCCATGCCTGGCCGACTGTCCAAGCCCACTGCCCCATGCCCCCCAGCATGCTGCTGAACCAGAAGAGACGATAGTCCCGATGCCTCAGCGCCTGGAAGGTAGCCCCAAAGTGGTTGGTGCGCATATCGCGGCTAGGCCCCGCCCTCGTTCCCGCTCAGGGTACTGTCCCCCCAGCGGGACCACAGAGACGGGCGCCAGGCTCGGGCGGGCGGTCTCGCGTCGCGCGCGGCTGCAAGTCCTGCCCACGCCGCCTGGGGCTGGTCTGCGCCGGCCCGGAGATGCATGGGGATATCCTAGCACATGCCCATGCCGCCTGCCCACACTGGCCGGCCCTGTAATGTAAAACACTACACAACTGTCAGCACATTGCCTGACCGGTGATAGCTACCCATGCCCCATATTGGTAGCTGGCAGGGCGGCCTTCCGCCGGTCGGTGCTGCGGTGGGGGCGGGGTCGCGCAGGACGCCCCTGCCACACTGGTACAAAGAGAGAGTGAGGGCAGGGCAATTGGGGCAAGTCACCATGCGCACACGCGACCCCACCACATCGCACATGGAGATCAAGATCCTGCTGGCGGACGACAGCAATCTGCTGCGCACCGCGCTGGCCAACCTCCTCTCGGCGGAGAACGGGCTGCGGGTGGTGGCTCAGGCCGCCAACGGGGACGAGGCTGTCCAGCGCGCTCTGGACACGTCCCCGGACCTGGTGCTCATGGACGTCCGCATGCCCGTGTGCGACGGCATTCAGGCAACGCGTCGCATCAAGGATGCGTTGCCCCACACTCGTGTCATCATGCTCACCATCTCCGAAGACGACGAAGACCTCTTCGAGGCCCTCAAGGCGGGCGCCGAGGGCTATCTGCTCAAGACCGTGGAGACCGAGGAGCTGGTGGCCACCATCCAGCGCCTGGCGGCTGGCGATGTGGCCTTTTCCCCACCTGTGGCGGCCAGGATACTCAAGGAGTTCGTCCGCCAGCTCAAGTCCGCCCCTCCTCTGGTGGCGCCGCGGGCGCTCACCCCTCGGGAAGAAGAGGTGCTGCGCATGGTGAGCCGAGGCTACACCAACCAGGACGTAGCGGATTCGCTCCATCTGACCGAGGGCACGGTGAAGGGGTATCTGCACACCATCCTGGAGAAGCTGCACGTCCGCAACCGCACCGAGGCCGCGGCCTGGTTCCGCCAGGGTAGCCTGCCTCGGTAGCAGGTTTCGGACTGAGGTGGCGAGGGCAATCCTACGCGGAGGGTGAGGTACTGTAGAGGCAAGACGGTGCCTTGCCCCTACAGATGTTCTGCCCCACCAGGTCCCGGTTCTCGGGACGCGGAAGATGGGAGAACCTGCTACTGATACGTAACCACCAGTTGCGGGTCGTACGTCGTGCCTGAGTACTCGCGAGACCTGAAAGTAGCCTGGTAGTCGCCGGATGCACTCTCAATCAGGTCGCCAATGCGCCAGCCGTAGTTGCTTGCTGAGCCCGACACGAACGCCTGAACGTCTGAGGTCACCGTCCACTCTAGCCAAACGCCGGAGGTAGTACCTGTGGCTATCGTGGCCGTAGCGGCCTGCACGCTGGGCTGGGTGTTCCAGGTGATTCCGGACTCGGTCCACGACGCATTTGCCAGGCGGGCCTCGTAATTGCGAGAAGCGGAGGGCGCAGTAGCCAGGTACAGCCTTATCTTGGCCGAAACAACGTTGCTGCCCGCGGGGATGGAGGATGCATCGAAGCGTGCGAACACCCGCCAGTTGTTGTCCGGACTTCCGGTTGTCGTGGACCGCACGTACATGCTTGTGGCTGTGCCGTAGTTGTTGTTTGGTGAGTTCATGTTCACGTAGGAGTCGGCCACCGAGTACAGGGTGACCGTGGTGGGGACAGGTGTGGGTGTGGGTGTCGGTGCAGGCGTAGGAGTAGGCGTGGGCGTCGGCGTAGTGGTGGGCACAGGCGTAGGAGTCGGAGTGGGGGTGGGCGTGGCAGTTGGCCCAGGCGTGGGTGTAGGTGTAGGCGTCGCGGTTGGCGTGGGCGTGGGTGTAGGCGTAGGCCCTGGCGTAGGCGTGGGAGTGGGCCCTGGAGTGGGCACGGCAACCTCAGACCACGTGTAGGCGTACACCTCGTTGGTGACGAAGCCTATGTTGTTGGTAGCCCAGGTGTAGGAGTAGTTGTTGCCACCCTGGGAGACCACTGCCGGGGGCTCCGTGAAGCCAGGCACCTGTCTCAGGTAGACGGATACGCCTATCACTCCTACGCTGGCGGTCACGATGTAGTCTTTGTAGGCTTTGACCCATATCCACGTATCACTGGTGCCCCCGGAGGGGGCGAAGGGGGCGGTGGTCAGGGTCGCCGTGTTGTCCTTATTGTAAAAGACGACGGTGTAGACACCGCCGCTGCCGTCGGTAGCCGGGTCCACAGCAATGGCGTCAGTCCGGTTGAATATGCTGTCGGGGGCATCCTTGCTGGTGTCCAGGATAGGGCTCTCCCTGGGCCATTCGTCTACCTGTCCTGGAGGAAAGGGCAGGTCGGTCTGGTTGTCCACAGGCATCCCCGCCCAGACACCGACGCGCGTCTTGCCCCCCGGGCTGTACGCCCAGTTCACCTGCAGGGACCCTGCCTTGACATTGTACAGGCGCATCAGATAGCCATAGCCAGGGGGCACCGTTGTCAGATGGGGATGGGTAATCCCCGGGTCCACGTAGTTCTGCTGGGTGGCGGGCTTGGCCTGGGTTTCAGTGGGCAAGGAGATGGCAATGCTGGGCGTATAGTCGTTGGCCGCAACCGTGGGGACGGCATACGTGGTAGTGATCGTGAAGCTCTGGTACGGGCCTCCGGACTTGTGGGGCTGAGTGGTGCTATACGTGGTCCCCACCGCGTCGGCACCCCGGATGAGGTCGGCGATGGTCCGGTTTGCGGCGGCCTCAGCGGCGTAGACCTTCATTCTCTGCTCCCGCTCGCCCCCCCCCTTCTGTAGCATCGTAGCCACCTGAGAGAGCAGAGGCGTGAGCATTAGCAGCGCCGCACCCAGTAAGATTACGGCCAGGAGCAGGACCTGTCCCCGGCTGCCACTTGTCCGCAATGCCGTACCCTGTCCCGCCGGCTGTCCACAGGCCAGACCGTGGGCCGTCCGGTGAGGCTCACGTCTGCCGGAGCCAACGCACCAACGGGCAATGGCACGCAGCATTTTCTGGCCCTTATGGGCTGGCAATGAACAACACCTGGTTGGCATCGAGGGTGAAGGTGCTGCCACCCGTGGCGGTCACCTTCAGGTAGACCACCTCAGTGGTATTGATGTAAGACAACGCGGCAGCGTCCAGGTAGAAAGAGCGGGTTTCCTCGGTATCCTCCTCGGTGAAGGTGAAGGCGAAGTCAGCGTTAGGGGGATAGCCCGAAGCGTCCTTGACAAAGAACTCCATAGCCACGTTGTTCTTAGTCACCCTACCAGTGAAGCGGACCTCGATCTGGCTTATGGTGGGTGGGGCCGTCATGGTTTGGCTGTAGGCCTCCCAGCTCACCACCTTGGAGCCACCTTCGCTCACGGAATCCACCCTGTAATAGTCCGTGTCGGCGCTTTGGAGGGATGCAGCGTTGCCGGACACATAGGTCCCAGTGAAGATTGCCGGTGTGGCGGCCACATAGTAGGTCTGTGAGCCTGGCGGCGGGGTGGGTATAGGCACCTCCCCGGGCGGGGAGACGACCCCCTCCGCCTCGTAGCGGAGAAAAGCCACCAGGGTGCCCGTGCGGCTGATGTCCCCCACAGCGTGTGCCTCCTGAATGGTGGGAGTGATTACCACCGTAACCTTCTGCTGGGCCGCGGACCAGTTGAAGGCCACGTCCCCCTCCTGGAGGATGTCTGCCGCCACCTGGAAAGTGGACTGGGTTATGCTATCCCTTTTCTCCTGCCGCATGAGGGCCCCAAGGGTGGGATCGTAGTAGTAGATGGTCTGGTAGTTTACGGTAGCCTCGCCGGAGAAGTCACGCCAGGCGAAGGTCCCGTACTGAGGACTGGTGCCCAAAGTGTAGCTTTCGGAGGAGTTAGCGTCTCGGGTTATCCAATAGCGAGCGAGCTCCAGGCGGTTTTCCACGGCCATCTTGGCCCCCTGTTTGGGCACCTGGGCCATAGTTAGGGACAATGTGCCCGCCAGAGTGGCTACCAGGAGTCCGGAGACGCCCAGCGCTATCACCACCTCCAGGATAGTGAAGCCTCTTGATTTGTTCGCCGCCGTGAACCCGTAAACCGTGGATTGGCAATTCCGTTCCGTCATTGCGAGCGAAGCGAAGCAACCTTCCGCCGATGGCACCGTCCGCAGGTTGCTTCGTCGCTCCGCTCCTCGCAATGACGCCAAAACCCACCAATGCATCCAATGGGTGAGTTTGTTGAATCTGGAGTCGCGGATGATGGTGAGCGGTCCCACCTTGCCCGCATCTCCGGGGCCGTAAGACTGCATCTTCGGTCCAGTCATCGGCGCACCTTGTAAGCCTGAAGGGTCAAGTCCCCGCGCACACCGCCAACGGTGACGGTCACCACTTGCGCCGTTTGAGGGCTAGCCGTGGATTTCGGGGCGGGATAAGTGTAGGTGATCGCCGGGCTGGCCGAGACCGAGATAGAGTAGCCCTCGGGAGCTGTGATCAAGGTGTAGTTGGCGGCGCTCTCCTGATAGGCCTGGCGCTGGACTTCCTCCATCTGGCTTTGGGCCAACTCGAAGAGCACAGAGCGGTCATAGGCATTGTCGCTGATGCCGACAGCCGACGCCAAGCCACTAAGCAGGGGGGGGAGCACTATCGCCACGAGCCCCAGTCCCACCACCGTCTCCAGCAGGGTGGCACCCCTTTGACACCAGCGGGACGTGCCCAAACTCGAATTCCCTCTCGTTAGCAAACGTCTGGCATGGGGCCGGCCGGCCCCCGCGCCACGTCAATATAGCACCAGCAATCATTATACTCCGTGTGTGCAACAGGTATACATGCAGTGAGAGTTTGGTCACAAGGAACAGCCGTTAGCCGGTACGGGCCGCTTGGGGAGCTCAACGCACTCCAGCCGGGGACGATACGTCGGCCTGCCCAGCCACACCTCGCGGCTGAAAACCCTCACCCTCGCCCTCCCCGAGAGGAAGGGGGAAGCGACGTGTAGGCCGTACCCTATGGGCTACCGCGGTAGGCAGGGGTGGGGCGCTGGGACGCTAGGGAGAGAGCCAGGTGTAGGTGTACACCTCGTTGGTGATGAACGAGACAGCCGTGGGGGACCAGGGGGTAGTGTAGGCTGGCGGCTCAGAGAAGCCGGGGACCTGTCTCACGTAGGCAGATACGGTGATGGCACCCACCGTCGCATTCACTATGTAGTCCTTGTAGGCCTTGGCATACATCCAGGTATGCTCCGGCCCGCCGGAAGGCGAAAAAGCCACCGTGGTCTTGGTCTCATTGTCATTGTTGAAGAAGATAATCGTGTACACGCCCCCGCTGTCGTCAGTGGCAGGGTCCACGGTAATGGCCAGAGTGCGGTTGTAGGTGGCGTTGTTGACCCGGTTCTCCTCTAGGGAGTCACTCTCGGGCCAATCGTCAATCCGACCGGGTGACAGCGGTTCGTCGTCATCCAGGGGTATGCCTGCCCAGATGCCCACCCGCGATTTGCCCTCCTCGTTGTAGGCCCAGTTCACCTGCACTGTCCCCGCCTTCACGTTGTACAGGCGCATCAGGTAGCCCCTGTTCGCAGGCACCGTCGCCAGGTAGGGGTGGACCGTCCCGGGGTCCACGTACTCATTCTGCGCCAAGGGCTTGGTCTGGCTGGGCGTAGGAAGCGAAAGGGTGACTGTGGGAGTGTAGTCATTAGCTGTCACCGAGGGCTGGGCATAGGAGGTCACGATGGTGAAGTCCTGATGAGACCTTCCCGGGTCGTGAGGAGAGGTCGTATTGTAGGTGGTGCCCACGGCGTCGGCGCCGCGGACCATATCAGAGACAACGCGGTTGAGGGCCGCCTCTGCGGCGAGCACCTTCATCCGTTGCTCCCGCTCGCTGCCTCCCTTCTGGAGCATGGTAGCCATCTGCGACAGCAATGGAATGAGCACCACCATGCCGGCGGCAAGCAGTACCACGGCCAGGAGCAGTACCATACCCGGCGAGCCTGTCGGCCGTCGAAGCGAGCGTTCGCTGGTTCCTGTATACATCAGACTTGTCGGGGGCTTCTCCCTCATGGGCTGACTATGAATAGGACCTGGTCCGTGTAGACGGTGAAATTGGAGTCGGTCCGTCTCTCCATCTTCATCTCGACCACCCGCGTGGTGTTGATATAGGCCACCTTGGCCGCGTTCAGGTAGAAGGAATGCGTGGTCATGACATCGCGCTCGGGGAAGGTGAAGCTGGAGTCCGGCGCATCCTCGTATCCCGAGGGCCCCTTCACGAAGAAGTCCACCCGCACATTGTTCTTGTTCATCTTGCCCGTGAAGCGTACCTGGACCTGGCCAATGGAGGCCGGGGTTGTGATAGTCTGGCTGGCAGCCTCCCACACCACCTTCTCCGGACCACCGGCGTTCACCGAGTCAATTACGAAGAAACTGCTGTCCGCCTGGCACAGGGACGCAACATCCCCCGAGACGTAGGTCCCACGGACAATGGTGGGAGCGCCCGACGGGCAGTAAGCTACGGACCCCGGGGGTGGGGTGGGCACCGCCTCCATGCCGGGCGGAGAAACGAAATCTTGGCCCCGATAGCGCAAGAATGCCACCAGGGTGGCCGTCCGAGCCATATCCCCCAGGGCCGGGGCCTCTTCGATGGTGGGGGTTACGGTAACGGTAACCTTCTGTTGCGCGGCAGACCACACAAATCCAGCGGCGCTCTCCTGGAGGATGTCTCCGGCCACCTGGAAGGACGACTGCACTACGCCGTCCAGCCTCTCCTGACGCATCAACGCTTTGGCGGAGGCGGAGTAGGAATAGACTGTCTCGTGGACGACGGGTGTCTGGCCGGAGTAGTCCCTCCAGGCAAAGGTGCCATACTCAGGGCTGGTGCCCGGGGTATAGCTTTCGGCCGAGTTCGCATCCCGGGTGAGCCAATACCGGACGACTTGTTGCCGGTTCTCAATGGCCAGGCGTGCCCCATCTTTGGGGACCTGCGCCAGGGTGAGAGACAGCGTTCCCGCCAGTGCCGTGACCAGCAGGCCGGTGATGCCCAAGGCAATGACGATCTCCACCAGGGTGAAGCCCAGTCCCACTTGTCGTTGCGAGACGCGCCAGCGGCGAAGCAACCCGTCCTCTCTACGCATGATCAGGGGTGCGGGTTGCTTCGTCCTTCTGCGGAAGGGCTCGCAACGACGATTCTGCTTACGGAACATAGGTGACCACCAATCGGGGGTCATCGCCGGTGCCGGAGTCCTCCCAGGTGGAGAACTCTGCGTCGTAGTCCAAGGAAGAGCTTTCCGCCGCATCATTTACGCGCCACCCGTAGTTGACAGCAGAGCCGGCCATGAAGGCCTGAACGTCTGCCGTCACCGTCCACTCCAGCCAAACGCCGTCAGTGGTGCCGGTGGCCGTGGTGGATGTCGCCGAGCCACCTACCGTGGGCTGATTGTCCCAGGTGATGCCCCCTGGGTCCATCTCCAGCCAGGACGCGCTGACCCGGTGGACCTCGTAGGTCCGCGAAGACGAAGGGGCCCCAGTCAAGCGCAGCCTGAGCGTGGCCGACGTTATGGTCACCCCTGAAGGGACCGAGGAGACATCGAACCGCACAAAGGCCCTCTGGTTGGTCTGGCGCGCCCCCTGCGTAGAGGAGCTCACCTTCATGGAGTCGCTGGTTCCGAAGTTCTGGCCCTCTCTGTCCTGGTCAACATACGAATCAGCTACCGAGTAGAGAGTAACCGTGGTGGGAGCAGACGACTGTGTCGCCACTATGCCAGCGGACTTATACGCCTGAAGGCTCAGGTTGCCTCGGACTCCCGTGACGGTTACCGTGAGCAACTGCACCGTTTCGTCAGTGGGACTGGACTTGGGGGCAGGGTACATGTAGGTGACCGCCGGCGACCCGGCGACGCTGATGGTGTAGCCCGCGGGCGCCGCAATCAGGGTGTAGCTGGCGGTGTTAGGCTGGTAGGGCTGGCGTTGGATGTCCTCCAACTGGCTCTGGGCCAGCTCCAGAAGCACTGAGCGGTCGTAGGCACTATCGCCGGTGGTGCTGGACGACGCCAGGCCCGTCAGCAGCACGGGCAACACCACGGCGATGAGCCCCAGCGCCACCACCGTCTCCAAAAGGGTAACACCCCGCTGGGACTCCCCCGCCGGGAGAGGGTGAGGATGGGACAGTATCTTCAACATCGTATTCGTCAGACCGTTCGTCATGCCATACCGCTTGCCAATTGCCTCACCCTCTCCCGGCGGAAAAGGCCCACTCTGTCGGTGTCCCCGGACGGGAGGAACGAGGGTTAGGTCACGCATTCACAGATACTACTTCATTGTAGCTGGACCGCTCGGCGCCTTCTGCCTCACCCTGGGTGCAAGAAGGCGTCCATTGCTAGTAGCCTTGGTATACACCCACCGATCGGCGGGTCATCGGTGGGGGCGTCCCGCTGCAGCGGGACGCCCCCACGCGCTACATGTCTGTCTAAAGATGCCGGAGCGGCCACTACGGGTATACGTCCGTGACGTAGCCGTCGGAGCCAGCCAACTCGGCCACGGTGATGATATCCGGTTCTGCCGCCGTGTCAGTCCAGCGTCTGGGCTGGACCAGCCCGTTGCTGTCTATGTACCACACGTAGCTGCCTACTGGGCTATTGGTGGCGCCGGTGCCGGTGCCCGTGCTGTAGGCGAAGGACTTCACCACATCGTTCCCCTTGAGATAGGTGCCCGTGGTCAGCAAACTGACCTTGATCACCGTAGATGTAGTGGCGCTGGTGTCAACACCCAGAAGCACGTTGTCTGAAAGGGCGCCCTTCACACCACCCACGGTGGGCCAGGGGTTGCCGGCGCGGTTAGCGATATCCGTGCGCCAGGCATCCACCGCGGCCTGGAGCAGACGCTTGTCCGTGTCGAAGGCCCGCTCCTTGCCCCGGCCCAGGAAACCCGACACGTTGGGGATAACCACCGCCGCCAGGACCGCCAGCACGGCGAGCACAATCATGATCTCGACAAGGGTGAAGCCCCTGGACTTGGTGTTAAGCTTAGCGGCCATTCAGGCCTCCTTTCATCCCGCAGGGTCGCCCTGACACATCGGGGCGACCCTGCGCACAACCACGCTAGTGTAGGCTACGGGTAAACGTCGGCGACGAAGCCGTCGGAGGCCGCGAGCTCGGCCACGTTCACGATGCCCGCTCCGGTGGCCGTATCGGTCCAGCGTCGGGCCTGCACCAACCCGTTGGCATCTATGTACCACACGTAGCTGCCTACCGGGGAGTTGGTGGCGCCAGTGGCCGTTCCCGTGGTGTAGGCGAAGGACTTGACCGAGTCCGTCGCTTTAAGATAGGTCGTGGCCAGGTTGCTAACCTTGATGATGGAGCAGCCAGCAGCCACATCGTTCACGTCAATGCCGTCGGCGGCGACGTCGGTGCAGCCGGCGATAGCGCCTGTGGCAGCGCTGCTGCCGATGGTCGGCCAGGGATTGCCGCCCCGGGAGCCAACGTCGGTCCTCCAGGCGTCAACGGCAGCCTGAATGATGTCCCGGTCCCGGCTGAATGCCCGCTCTTTACCTCGGCCCAGGAAACCCGAGACGTTGGGGATGACCACCGCCGCCAGCACCGCCAGCACGGCCAGCACGATCATGATCTCCACCAGGGTAAAGCCCTTGGAGTGCCTTTTGGAACTCTTGATGAACGTCATTTGATTCCTCCCTCTTCCCGGTGGGGTCCCAATCTGCCCGTAGGGGCGGGTTTCAAACCCGCCCCTACGATATCGGCCTAGTAGATCTGGGTGTAGGTAGCCGTGGCATTGGCCGACCCGGCGCCGTCAGCGGCTGCGGTCAGCCGGTACACCTCGACAGTGCGGCTCTCGGTGCTCTTGCCAGCGCCGGACACCCGCATGACCCAGATGAACTCGTGCACGGTGTTCTTGACCACCTCACCACCGCTCTTCTTGCCGCTCTCGTTGGCCAGCAGGGTCTGCGACTCTGGCTCCTTGCCCAGCATGTCCGGCACGAACGTAACGTCCAGGACAGTGCCGTCTTTGTTCCAGACCTGGGTGATAGAGTCGAAATCTATGCCCGCGCGCCGGTTGTCCCCGCTGGTGGCAGCGAACGTGCCCAGGGCAATGGTGTTACCGTCCTTGTCTTTGATGGTCAGGTCTACGGACGGGGTGGCGCCGAACTCGGTGGCATAGGCGGTAGCCAGGACCTTGTCCGGGAACCTGCCCGTAACGATGGAGTCGTTGTTGTAGCGGTCCGTGGCCTTTTGCACGCCATCGCCGTCACCCTTGACCTGGGACTCGATGCCGGCGGCCTTTATGCCCACCATAGTGGGAAGGACAATGGCCATCAACACGGCCAGAATACCCATGACGACCATCAGCTCGATGAGCGTGAATCCCTTGCTGCCTCTCTTGTGTGTTCTCATTGATGTCTCCTTTCCCAACTTTGTAGCCCTTGTGTCATCTCTAGCGCGCTCACATCAGAAGCTCCTTTCCCCGGTGGCGGGATGCTAAGCACTTGCTCTAACTTCCACACCAAAGCGTACGAGGAAAGGGGGGGGCTGCCTATCGCTCAAAAGGATGAAATCGGGCATCACCCGGAGGGGTGAGGGAATCCCCTCTCCCCTTGGGAGAGGGCGAGGGTGAGGGCACGTGGCCAGTCCAGCGCGTGCGACGTACTTGCCTCCCCCTCACTCTCGCTCTCTCCCTCCAGGGGAGAGAGGAGAAAACCCCTCTCCCTTTGGGAGAGGGTAGAGCCTGCCCTGAGCCGAAGCCCTGAGCGTAGCGAAGGGTCAGCGAAGGGGTGAGGGCACGGGCGGGATTCGCATCATGACGCCTCAGACATGTCCAACGTGTCTGACCTGTCCGACCACCCCCAGCATGCGGCGCGAAAGACAAACGCAGGGGCGCCCCGATGCATCGGGGCGCCCCTACGAAGGACCACGCTATCCTGAGCTACGGGTACACGTCTGTGGCGAAGCCATCGGAGGCTGCCTTCTCGGCCAGGTTGACAATGCCCACGCCGGTAGCGGTATCCGTCCACCGGTTGCCCTGGACCAGGCCATTGGCGTCTATGTACCAGATGTAGCTGCCCACCACGGCGTTGGTGGCGCCGGTGCCGGTAGTACCGGTAGTATAGGCGAAGGACTTCACCACGTCATTGCCCTTCAGGTAGGCGCCAGTGGTGAGCAGGCTCACCTTGATAACAGTGGAGTCCGTCCCTACGTCCACGCCGTTGGCGTCGGCATCGGCCAGGGCGCCCTTGACGCCACCCACCGTGGGCCAGGGGTTGCCACCACGGGAGCCGACGTCCGTGCGCCAGGCGTCCACGGTGGCCTGAAGGATGTCCCGGTCCCGGCTGAACGCCCGCTCCTTACCTCGCCCCAGGAACCCCGAGACGTTGGGGATCACTACCGCCGCCAGCACCGCCAGCACGGCGAGCACGATCATGATCTCCACCAGCGTAAAGCCCTTGGAGTGCCCCTTGGAACTCTTGATGAACGTCATTTGATTCCTCCTTCTTCCCGGTGGGGTCCCAATCTGCCCGTAGGGGCCCCGACTCGTCGGGGCCCCTACGATATCGGCCTAGTAGATCTGGCTGTATGTGGCTGTGGCGTTAGCCGAGCCCGCGCCATCGGCGGCCGCTGTCAAGCGGTACACCTCCACAATGCGGCTCTCAGTGCTCTTGCCTTCGCCGGACACCCGCATCACCCAGATGAACTCGTGAAGGGTGTTCTTGACCACCTCGCCGCCGCTCTTCTTCCCGCTCTCGTTGGCCATGAGGTTGAGCGACTCAGGGGACTTGCCCAGGAGGTCAGGGATGAAGGTGACATCCACCACGGTGCCATCCTTGTTCCACACCTGTGTACCGGCGCCGAAGTCAATGGCTACCCGACGGCCGTTCCCAGACGTGGCTGCGAAGGTAGTCAGAAGAATGGTAGTGCCGTTCTTGTCTTTGATGGTCAGGTCCACCGGCGGCGTTCCGCCAAACTCGGTGGCGTAGGCCGTGGCCAGGGCCTTGTCCACGAACTTGCCCGGGACGATGGAGTCGTTATTGAACCGGTCCGCTGCCTTCTGCGTGCCATCGCCGTCCCCTTTGACCTGGGACTCGATGCCGGCGGCCTTAATGCCCACCATGGTGGGAAGGACTATGGCCATTAGCACGGCCAGTATGCCCATGACTACCATAAGCTCGATGAGAGTGAAACCTTTGCTGCCCCGTTGCGAAGAAACGCTAAACATGATGATTGCTCCTTTCTGCTGACTCCTGTGAGATTTCGTCGTCCGCCGTCACATCCCTGGCTCCTTTCCGTGTTTCACACTGTACTTTAACCTTGCTCTAACTTGAGGCACAGCATAGACACAACAAGCAACCTTGCCTATCGCCCAAAAGGATGATTTCAGCGGTCAGATGGAAGGATCAGGGGGCTACCTGTCGTCCTATGAAAAAGTCGTTGGGCCGTACGAGGTGTAGGGGCGGGCCCCCGTGCCCGCCCCAGGGGCAGCCACGGGGGGCTGCCCCTACGGATTCTATTCAGGTATAGCCTGAAGCCCGTAGCCTGAAGCCCGCCCCTACTTGCCCAGCCCCAGACGGGCAGCGTAGGCGGCAGCCTGGCTGCGGTTCTTGAGGTGAAGCTTCTCCAGGATGTTCTTGAGGTGGGTCTTGACCGTGTTCTCCGAGAGCACGAGGCTGGCGGCGATCTCCCTGTTCGATGCCCCCCCGGCGAGGAGGTGCAACACCTCGGTCTCCCGGGCGGTCAGCTCGACCACCGTCCCCGGTCCCGACGCTGGAGGCTCTCGTCTCTTGAACTCCTCAAGCATCTTGATGGCCATGGCCGGAGAGAACACGGCTTCACCGGCAGCCACCCGCGCCACGGCTTGCAGGACATCCTGGGGACCAGCGTCCTTCAGCAGGTAGCCCCGGGCGCCAAACTTGATGGCGGCGAAGAGGTCCTCCTCCTTCTCAGAGACAGTGAGGATCAGCACCCTGGCTGTAGGCAACTCCCGGCTCAGCCGGAGCGTGGCCTCCAGGCCGCCGCAACGGGGCATGTTAACGTCCATGAGGATGACCTGAGGGGCCAGCGCCTTGGCCTGCGCCACACCTTCAAGTCCGTCGCTGGCTTGGCCTACCACCTCATACTCCTGGTGGGCCTGGAGCACGCTGGCAATGCCCTGGCGAAACAACGCGTGGTCATCTACCAGCAACACGCGTATGCGGCGTGCGGGGAGTGACGGAGAAGCAGTGGAGATCATGCCAAGCCACATGTTACGGCTTGTCACTGCGCGTGGCAAGACGGGGGAGGACCGGCTTCAGGCTACAGACTTCAGGTGAAAGACCCCCTGTCCCTTTTCGAGAGGATACAACCGTAGGGGTCCCGACACGTCGGGATGCCCGCCCTGGCGTTTGCCCTCACCCTCGCCCTCTCCCAAAGGGAGAGGGTAGTCTTTCACCCGTAGCCCGAAGTCCGGAGCCTGTAGCCCGACACCTGTCTACCGCGGCAAGCGTACCCTCACTTGAGTGCCGCGACCGGGTTCAGACGACACCGTGAAGAAGGCTCCCATCTCCTGGGCACGCTCCTTCATGCCGGCCAACCCGTAGTGGCCCGGAGCCACCATCTTCTGGCCGTCAAAGCCGCCGCCGTCATCCTCGACCGTCAGCTCCAGAGCATCGGGCAATGTATGCAACACAAGCTGCGCATGCTTGGCCCGAGAGTGCTTCTGCACGTTGCTCAGTGCCTCACGCGCTATGCCCAAGAACTGGGCGCCCTCCACCGGCGAGATGTGCGGCGCCCTCGCGGGCAGACGCACATTCACCGTGATTTTGGTGCGACTAGCGAAGTCTTTGCCCAGGTCAGCCAAAGCTGCCGTCAGGGAGATATCTGTGCCCAGGGTAAGCGCGTCCAGGTATTTGCGCACATCGGCATAGGTGTGCTGCACGGTCTCCTGTAGCTCGGCAGCCTGACGCGCCAGCTCCGAAGCCAGCGGCGTCCCATCAACCGATTCCCGCAGTTGCTTCGCCTTCAGGTTCAGGTAGCCCAGCTCCTGGGCCAAGCTATCATGGATCTCCCGTCGCAGGCGCAGGCGCTCTGCTGTGCTCGCCTCGGCCACCAGACGCCGCCGTAGGTTCAGATTGGTGCGATACGGGACAATGGTGATCATGGCGATGGCAATGGCATACACCAGGAACAGCACCAGGTTGTTGCCATCGAGTATCCACGAGTACCCGGGGAAGACAGAGTGCGCCACGAGCACGGGCAGCGCGGTTATGGCAGCCACGACGTAGGCTGTCCGCTCCTCCAGAAGCAGGGAGGCAGTAAGCGCGGGGGCCAGGGAGTAGAGAAGCAGGCCGCTGTGCAGGCCTCCTGTCACCAGCAGCGAGCCCAGCGCTATCCCCAGGTCCAATACCAAGGAGGCATAGCCCACCAGGCTACCCGGCCTGGGGAAATGGGGCAGCACCACCCTAAAGATTACGTACGCGCCGACTCCCGCCAGCGCCAGGTAGTCGGCCAGGGTCGGGGTCTCATTGTTCACCTGGGGGACGACCACCATGAGACCCACCGCCGCCATGTAGGCGACATAGCGGTACAGGGAAAGAAGCTGGAATACTGGCCTATCCGGCGCCTGTCTGCGGGGCTGCGATATGGCCTGTCCCATGTCGCCTCCGTTCAGCTAAACAATGAGAAGTACCAGTGCCACAACGCCCCCCCCCAGAGCAGGCCCACCCAACCGCCTAGGGCCAAGAAAGGCCCGAAGGGGATTGCCTCGCCACGGCGCCTCCGGCGTGTGGCCAGCAGTCCGGCGGCGACAAGACCGCCGCTGACGATGGACACCAGCAGGGCCACCAGCGTACCAGGCACGCCGGCAATGATGCCGATCAGCCCTGCCATCTTGACGTCCCCCCATCCCATGCCCCGCCGGTATGCCAGTATGACCACGGCAAAGAAGCCAGCACCTATGATTGCCCCAGCCAGGGACCCTAACAGGACCTGCCCTCGGCTGGTGTTGCCCAAGAACTCGCGCTCGAGGCCAAAGTCCTGCCACCACGGCGCCATCAACAGCCCCAGTATGAAGGCCGGGTACACCAGCACGTCCAGGATTACCCCGTGGTCCAGGTCAATGGCCGCCAGGAGCAAGAAGAGGGAAGCGTAAGCAAACACGAGAAGCGTACCCACCGAAGCCACCGAGGTAGTGTAGAGGTGCAGGGCCAGCAGGCCCAAGAGCAACTCGATTCCCAGCACCCGTACCGGGATACCGCTGTGGCAAGTGCGGCACCTACCTCGCAGAGCCACATAGCTCAACACCGGCACCATCTCCAGGGGGGCGAGACGGCGCCCGCAAGCGGGGCAGTGCGAAGGTGGGCGCACGAGGGACTCGCCGTTGGGCAAACGGTCCGCCACTACGTTTACGAAGCTGCCGACGCTCGCGCCCAGGAAGAAGACCAGCACTGCCTCCAGCATGTCTAGTGCATGGCCAGCCCGACATTGACGGCCATGGCCGCCGCAGGGAAACCCTGAGCAGCAGCAAAAGCGGGCACTATGGCCACCACAGGGTGCCCCGTCTCCTGGGTGACCACAGGGGCGAGCTCCTCGATGGCGATACCGCCAGCCAGATGGATGGGCTGTGGCGGGGACAAGCGGGTGTCTGGATTGGCATCGTTGTGGAAGCCGATGGTGCGCACCAACTCCTCCGCCAAACGCCGCGGGGCGGAGTCCACGTCCAGAGGCTCGTCCCCCAGCCACAGGCTCCGCACTACTACCGGGACCGAGTTGATGGTAATGACGATATCCATGCTATCTGTCTCGACATTGGCCACGATGCACTGCCCCTGGGCCACCGCTTTGGCCAAGGCGAGGGGCAACAGCTCTACGCGGCGCAATGGTACGCCGGCGAGCTTCATGGTCTCCACCAGGGTGGCCAGGGGAGCGCGGGGGGTCACCACCACCAGGACATCGCTCGACTTGGCGGCCACAGGCTGCCAGAACAGGTAGTGGTCCTTCTCCGAGTAGGCCATAAGCCGCCGCGCCTCCCGGGGCACCACCTCATTGGGGACGATGTCCTTGCTCTTGGGCAGGGAGATCACCCGGCACATACTTTGAAACCCAGCTAAGGCGACGGTGGTGGGAGCCGCCGCTATGCCCTTGTTACTGAGGGCACTGCGCAACACTTGACCGACACCCTGGGGATTGCCTATGAATCCATTCCTCAACAGCGCCGGGTTGAAGGGGACGTGCGCCCAACTCTCGACCGTGTTCCGGTGGAACAGGGCTAGCCGCAAGCTGTTGCCCTGAAGAGACACAGTGAGCCGCCGACGCTGCAATGTCGGCAGGCCTCGCGGGAACTTGAATGGCAGTGAGCCAAACCGGGCGGTTAGCCCTCTTAGCCTACTTGCCAAGTGAGTACACCACCAGGTCCAAGCTGGCATCCCAGCCCACTTTGCCTACTACGTGCTTCATGTCAAGTCTGGCCACCGTGGGCGCGTACGAAGAGCTTACGGCCGTGGCCACGAATCGCTGGACCGCGTCCGCTTGGCCCTGTGCCACGATCAAGTACTTGTAGGCGACCACGTCAATGTCCCCCACTTTGGACTGGCTGGATTCGACGGTGAGTCCCTTCAGGTCGAGCCTCGCGGCTGCCGCCCACTTCCACAGCTCCAGTGTCACCTCAGCGGAGTCCTTGACGCTCAGGCCGCTACGGGCCAAAGCCAACTCGAGCTCCTGCCTCCTGGTCTGTAGTGACGTCAGGTCCGAGTCCTGCACCGCCCGGTCCAGCGCAATCCTGGCCTGTCTCACCCGGGTGGTCAAGGCATCCTCGGCGCTCGCCTGACGCGCGTCCAGCACTCGCAGTCCCACGTTCAGCAAGAGCACCCCTACCAGCAGGACGAGGACAATGTTGCCGGTGCGAGAGAGCTTGGTCTGTAGCTTGCGCATAGCTAGTCGTTCACCAGCGTCACCGACATGTTGAAGCTGAGCAAGCTGCCCTGGTCCTTGCCGTCAATCATGAGCGTCTTGTTGATGGTCACCTTGGACACCCCGGGAGCCGCCCTGAGCTGGTTATAGTACAGTGCGATGTCGGGGTAACCCGTGCGAGACACGCCTTCCACGGTGACCACCTTGGGTGCCCTGACCACAGCAGTGAGCTCAATCCCGGAAGGCACTGACACCAGTGTGGTCGCCAGCAAGGCGCCCCAGTCGGTACGCTGAGCCTTGAGGACCTCTGTGACCTTCTTGCTCTTGTCCAGGTTGACCTGTAGCGCCGCCATGTCCTGCCGCAGCTTGTCGGCTGCCTGTGACTGGACCGAGAACTTGCCCGTGGCGACTACCAAACGCTGTTGCTCCGACTCCAGCGCCGCCAGCGTGTCCCGTGTGTCCATGAAGGAGCGTAGCGAGACCGGCAGCAGGACCACCCCTACCAGGAGCAAGGCGATTAGTGCCCACTCCAGGCTGGATAGCGCCCGCGGACGGTACTCCTGGGGCAGGATATTGATATCGGGGATCCGGCGGTAGGTCGCCCTCACTTGATCTGCCCTATTATCCCATAAAGGGATGACATTACCGCTACAGCTATGAAGCCGACACCCCCACCGATCACCAGTATCATGGTAGGCTCAATCATGCCCGTGAGGCTGGTCACGGCACGGTCCGTCTCCTCGTTGAAGAACTTGGCCAGGCTATCCAGATTCTGGCTCAAGGTACCGGCCTGCTCGCCCACAGCGACCATCTGAGAGAAGAACCTGGGGAATATGCCCTGCCGAGAGACAGCCTGCGACAGCGAGCGCCCCGTAAGGACATCCTCTCTGGTCTTGGCCAGGGCAGCACGGACGCGGCTGTTGCCCGCCGTCCGCTCGGCCAGTTGCAGGGCCTCTACCAGGGGAAGTCCTGCATTGAGCATGGTCCGAAGACCACTGGTGAAATGGTAGAGCATGGCCAGTCGCACCACCCTGCCGAACATCGGAATGCGCAGGACCAGTGCGTCTTTCGTAGGGGCGCCGCGGGGGCTTCGGAAGTAGAGCCACAGGCCAATAGCCAAAAGGGCCAGGGCCGCCATGGTTATCTTCCCGTAGCTGCCCACCAGCTCCGTGATGGCAATCAGTATCTTGGCGGTAATGGGCAAGTTCGCGCCGTATTCTCTGAAGAGCTGGGTCAGCGCCGGCAGAGAGAAGTTCACCAGGACGAATCCCGCTCCCGTCGCCACCACCCCCACGAAGGCCGGGTAGCGCAGCGCGCTGGTAACTTTGCGGCTCAGGACAGCCTGGCTCTCAATGTAGCTGGCGATCTCCTGCAGGACCGACTCCAGCCTGCCTGTTTCCTCCCCGACCGTAGCCAGACGAGCGTACAGGGAAGGGAAGATGGTGGGATGCTTGGCCAGCGCCTGAGAGAAACTGCCGCCAGCCTGGATATCTTGGCTTATCTGGACCACCGCCTCCTTGAGCAGCGGGTTGCTCACCCTCTCTTCCACGATCCCCAGGGCTTGATGCAGAGGGATGCCAGCATGCAGCAAGGTAGCCAACTCCCGAGTGAAGGAGACCAACTCCATGGCCTTGGGTCGGAACACAGTGGGCACCTGCTGATAGAGCTGCCGCTTGATATCTTTGAGAAACGGCCGTTCAACCTTGAGCGAAGCGATCGTCAGCTCAGAGCGCCACAGCATCTCCTCAGCCTGGGCTGGGGTCTGCACCTGTAGGGTGCCCTCTACCCTGCGCCCGTCCTGGCTATAGGCTACATATCTAATGGCCACCTTAGGCCACGCCTCTCAGTACCAAATCTTGGGGCGCCCTATTCTATGGTGAAGACGCTTCTGACCACTTCGCCTGGGGTGGTGACCCCGTCCTTGCCCTTGAGCATGCCATCCCGACGCATGGTCAACATGCCGTCTTTGACCGCCTGTTCCTTTATCTCCTTGGCCGACGCCTCTTTGGAGACCAGCAGACGCACCCGCTCGGCGAGGGGCATTACCTCGAACACGCCGACCCTCCCCCGGAATCCGGTGTAGGAGCAGAAGTTGCAGCCCCGCCCAGCATAGAAGTCAGTGCGTATCTCGCCCATCTCGTGCTGGTAGCCCAGGGCTTCGTCCGGCGACACCGTGACCATGGTGCGGCAGTAGGGGCACAAGCGGCGGACCAATCGCTGTGCCACGCTGCCGATCACCGCAGAGGTTACCAGGAACGGCTCCATGCCCATATCTATGAGCCTGACTACGGCAGAGGCCGAGTCGTTGGCGTGAATGGTGGTGAGCACCAGGTGGCCGGTAAGAGCTGCCTGCACGGCAATCTCCGCGGTCTCCTTGTCGCGGATCTCGCCCACCAGGATGATGTCCGGGTCCAAGCGCATGATAGCCCGCAGCCCCACAGCGAAGGTAATGCCCGCCTGCCGGTTCACCTGAATCTGGTTCACCCCCTCGAAACGGTACTCGATGGGGTCCTCGATGGTCATGATATTCCGGCCCTTGCCGGTCAACCCACTCAGGGCAGAGTACAGAGTTGTAGTCTTGCCAGAGCCGGTGGGGCCGCTCACCATGATCATCCCGAACGGCGCCCGCAGCAGGGCATCGAAGGAGGCCAGCGACGGGGGCTGGAAGCCCAGCTCTGCTAGCTGGACCAGGGCCACGCCCTTGTCCAGCACCCTCATCACCATCATCTCGCCGTGGTAGGTCTCCACCGTGGCTACCCGGAAGTTGATCTCCCTGTCCTCGATGGTGGCCGTGAACTGACCGTCCTGGGGACGTCGCCGCTCGGCAATGTCCATACCCGCCATCACCTTGACCCGAGAGGTCAGGGCCTGATGTACTCCCACGGGCAAGCTAACCGCCTCGTGAAGCGTACCGTCAATGCGGTAGTACACCTTGAGGGCATCTTCGGTGGGGACCACGTGTATGTCTGAGGCACGGTCCTTGACCGCTTGGGCAATGATGGTGTCTACGGCCTTTACCGCCGGGGCCTGAGCTACTGCCTCGGACTCCAGACGGCGCGGAGATGGCATGGGAACGGCTGGCGCGGCGCCGGGCGACGGAGCCGTAGTGGTCACTATCCGGCTGAGCTCCTCCGCCATGCGCGAGGTGGACTTGTAGTTGGCGTCAATGGCCTCCTTAAGGCCGCCTCGCAGGGGCAGCACCGGCTTGATGCGCTTGCGGGTGAGGGCAGCCATTGTGTCCAGAAGCTGCACGTCATGGGGGTCTTCCATGGCCACCCGCAAAACGTCGCCATCTACGGACAGGGGAAGGACATTGCGTTCCCGAGCCACAGCCTCCGGCACCAGGGCCACGGCCTCAGGCTGGATGCGGTACTGCCTCAGCTCAACTACGGGGACGCCAAGCTGGAAGCTCAGGACTGTGGCCAGGGTCTCCGGGGTAACAATCTGGTCGTTGAGGAGGACTTCGCTTAGCTTCCGGTTGGCGGCCTTGGCCTTGGCCTGGGCGGCGCCGAGCTGCTCTCGGGTAAGAAAAGCCCCCTCGACAAGGGCGTTGCCGACCCTTTCCTCAATGCCAGCGATTGTGCGGCGTTCCGTTACCATCCCTGCCACCTTGCCGCATCTTCTCGGCCAAGCGTAGGACGTATCATACTGTCACTGGCCCAGCTAGTCAACACGCATACCTATACTCGGCCGCAGCACAAGGGCCAAGCGTCATGTAGTGTATTATTGCGCAAAATACCAAACTAATCTTATCACAACTGTCTATAGGGCATAGGGCCCCAAGAATAGCGCTTGAGGGCTGGCCTATCTTCGCCCTAATCCCGCCACCTGTCATTCTGAACGAGTCCCGACGCATCGGACGAGTGAAGAATCCGTACCCCCGGGCCAGCCGAGGGCTACGGATTCTTCGCCCCGAGCCGCGGGGGCTTTGAATGACATGCGTCTTGGCATAGATGGGGGACACGGGTGCCGAGAACGCGAAGCCCCCTTCCCCTCTCCCTTGATGGGAGAGGTCTGGGTGAGGGTGAGACGCGTGCCCACAGCCTCGCTTGAAAATGGTTGCCACGCCGTTGCCCTCAAACGCTACCCCTCACTCTCGCTCTCTCCCTCAAGGGGAGAGAGGGGGTTCAGCATCAGCCCTCACGCATGTCATATCTGGGCACAGTGTGCGGCCTCGGCCGCATCCCTTTGCTCAGAATGACAGGAGACCCACCCCCTTTTCACCCGGCGGGTGAAGGTGCCAAAGCGGAATCGCTGGTCTTGGACCGCGACTCAGGCTTGACTACTCGGAGGCCATGGGTATATCATCCTGCGAGAATAGCTCTGCTACATTGTGTAGTAGAAGCGTTGGATTGAAACGGCATGAGGGCGAACTTCCCGTTCCGCGTCCGCTTTGTTCCCTTCCGTCGGGGCCTGGGTAAGGTCTTGGGTAGCCGGGAAGCTGAGATCATGGAGCTTCTCTGGAAAGAGGGGGAGCTAACTGTGGCCGAAGCCCACCGGCGCTTGGCTGGCCGGGAGCTGGCCTATACCACCGTAATGACGTTGATGAAGAGGCTCTGGGAGAAAGGGCTGCTGCACAGGAAGCTCGAAAGGGGCGCCTACATCTACGCGCCTGCCCTGAGCCGAGAGGAGCTGCTCGACAATGTGGCACACGAGGTAGTGGGGGGGCTTCTCGAAGAGCTGGCCAGCCCCGCTGTAGCCCACCTGTTCCAACACGCGGTGGAGAAGGACGACCAGTTGCTGGCCGAGTTGGAGAAGCTCATCCAAAGCTACCGAGAGAAAAAGCCCAGCGTACACGAGGATGTTTGAAAGCGGCTCCTTCCTGCGCTCTTTGGACATCTATCTGGTGGAGAATGTCGCCCAGTCCCTCATCGCGCTTGCCTTGGTACTGGCGGTTGTCCACGTGCTGAAGATACGGGACCACGTCCTTAGGATCCGGCTGTTTCTTCTGCCCATCTTCCTTCCTCTGTTGGCTCCACCCCTTTACTATCTGCTTTTCCCAGGCAGACCCGAGATGCCCGTCTTGAAGCTAGACCGCCTCTTAGCACTGGAGAAGGTTATCCCCTACCAGCAGGAGAGCAGTCTGTGGGGCCCGGTGTTAACCCTCGCCCTCATTCTGGCCCTGGGGTTTCTTTTGGCGCGGACCGCTGTCGCCATCTTCGCTGTGCTCCTCATACCCAGACATCACCGACCCCTCCCTGTAGATAGGGACTCTACCCTGCAACGAGCACTGACCTCGCTCGCCACCAAGGCAGGCGTTCGCCAGCCACGCATCCTAGTATCTGAAAGCAGGCGTGGCTCGGGCGGCTGCATTGCCCTGATAGGGCGGCCCTATCTCCTGTTGCCCGCTCGGTGGTTGGAGGAGCGCCCCCAGGAGGTCCTGGAGCCTGCCTTCGCCCACGAGATAGCTCACCTGAAGAGGGGTGACCACCGCCTGTTGCCCCTTCTGCGATTCGTCCGAGGGCTGCTGTTTTTCAATCCTGTAGTCCACACTGCCAGCATGCTGATAGCTCGCGAGGCAGAGTTGGCCACCGACCAGACAGCCTTGAAGTTGGGTGTAGACCCTGCCAACTATGCCCACGGCCTTCTTCGGGCCTGGCAAGCGGCCCCGCTCGGCCCATCGGCAAAGGGTTCGGGGGGCAGGGACCTGAGGAAGCGAGTGGAGACTGTCCTTGCTCCAGCCTTGGACCTGGACAGGCGCCGGTGGGTGCTCCCCATCACGACAGCTACCCTGGGGATAGTCCTCTTTTTCCTGTGTTAGACAGCAAGGGTTTTTCTGTGGGGCATACTACTACATGTCGTAGTAGACACGTGGCCCTATATCAGGCAACGCAGCAAATCAAAGGCACCGTAGATATGGTGCCGGAAAGAGGTAAGGCATGACAAAGGCCAGACGGTGGGCGGTCCAGGCAAGCGTTGTGGTGGGCATCCTCGCTCTACTGCTTGTACTCGCGGGCTGCCAGGGATCGCAGGGGCTCCAGGGTCCTCCGGGTGCCAAAGGGGATAGCGGGGCTGCGGGCCCCCAGGGCCCCAAGGGGGACACCGGGGCTATCGGCCCCCAGGGACAGAAGGGCGATACCGGGCCTGCCGGTCCCCAAGGCCCCCAGGGCGCCAAGGGAGATGCCGGCGCCGCCGGTCCGCAAGGCGCTAAGGGTGACACGGGCCCTCAAGGCCCAGCTCCTTCAGAGGCACAGCTCCTGGCCCTGACCAACCAGGTGGTGCAAGGGACCAAGGCCAGCGCTGAGGACATAGCCCACGGCGGCCGTCTGTACGACAAGTGGTGGACAGATGACCCGGGAGCAGCGGCGCCTACAGGCAACCATGCCCTCTGGTCACTACAGACCACCAACGCTCGAACAGGCACCGCCACGTACCAATGCAAGGAGTGCCACGGCTGGGACTATAAGGGCAAGGCCGGCGCCTATGGCAAAGGCTCTCACCTCACGGGCTTCGTCGGGGTGCAGCATGCCAGCATGGCTATGTCCAAGGCCCAGTTGCTCGACATCCTCAAGGGCGCTACAGACTACCGGCACGACTTCTCCAAGGTCCTGAGCGCCAAGGCCCTCTCGGACCTGGCCGCCTTCTTGAGCGAGGGGCTCGTCAACGATACCCAATACATAGACTACGCCACTAAGAAACCCATCGGGGGTGATGCCACTCGCGGGAAGACCCGCTACGATAGCACCTGCGCCACTTGCCACGGCGCCGACGGCAAACAGCTCAACTTCGGCAGCGCTACCGCACCTGAATACGTGGGCACGCTGGCCGCCGACAACCCGTGGGAGTTCGTGCACAAGGTCAGGGCCGGACAGCCTGGCACAACCATGCCCTCAGCCATCGTCAGCGGCTGGAAGATCCAGGACGTATTGGATGCCCTGGCCTACTCCCAGACACTGCCCACGAAGTAAGGGCGCTCCCTGCCGCATTCGTTTGGCAGTATGTAGCTAGGTGAGGACCCCTTCAGCCTCCGGGCGGGACGCTCCGCCGGAGCTGAAGGGGTCCCTCAGCCGGCTAGTGGGTGGTGCAGCGCAGCAGGAGTGCTATTATCGCGAGGCTACCCTACCACCTCGTGTCCTGCCCAACCAACCTGGCCCTGACGTGGACTGGCCTTCCTCGGCCCGAAAACAGCGATGGCTGATGGCTTTGCCATCAGGCCCCCCCCTTTCTGTCATTCCCCTGAAAATACGCCCGCCCTTCGGTACATCGTAGTGGAGTCCCGACGCGTCGGGGCCCCACGTGATACGCCGCGAGGCGTATTTTCATCCCCTGTGGTGCTTGTTTCAAGCATGGACGATTCTGAACGAGTCCCGACCCTTCGATCTGCGGCCCTCAAGAGCTTGCCCTGAACGCAGTGAAGGGGCAGGCTACTCGGGACGAGTGAAGAATATCATGGTAGGCTCGCCTACAACGTCTCACCATGAGACGCCGTCCTGAGCCTTGGCGAAGGATTCCTCGCCCTTCTGCGGAAGGGCTCGGAATGACATGGGGCAGGCGCCGTCTCACCCGCCAGGTGAAGGCGCCAAAGCTCAATCGCTATTCTTGGGCTCGGCCATTCTATTGACAGGGACAAGGGGACACCCAATAATGGCTCATATCTCAGTGCACCGCCAGGAGTTGACTATGATTACCTCTAGGACACGTGTTGCCCTCGTGCTGGCCACGGTCGCGCTCGTTCTCGCTGCCTGCGGACCGTCCGCCAAGGAGACGCCTACAGCGACGCAGGCGCCAGCGCCTGCCACCGCCACAGCGACCCCCAGGTCAGCCGCCAGGGCCACTGCGGTCCCCTCCGCCACACCAGTGGCGAAGCCCTCACCCACACCTGCCACGACCGGGCCTAAGCGTGGCGGCACCCTCAGCTTCCGCCGGCCCCTGGACCCGCCAACCCTGGACCCCTACGGTTTCCACGACTCCCACACGCACTTCTGGCTGAACCTCGTATACGGCCGGCTAATGGCCTACCGCTACGGCGAGCCGCTGTGCCAACTCTACCCCCTGGAGGGTGACCTGGCGGAAAGCTGGAAGTGGTTGGACGATACCACCCTGGACATCAAGCTGAACCAGGGCATCCGCTTCCAGGCCGCCCCGCCGGTGAATGGCCGGGAGCTGGTGGCCGAGGATGCGGTGGCCAGCCTCAAGGACTTGTACGCTCGCTTACCCTTCGTCAAGCCTGCGGCTGACCTCACCGACAGCATCACCGCGGTGGACAAGTACACCCTCCGGATCAAGCTCAAGCAGCACATGGCCGAGTACCTGGAGATCGGCCCAGCCATCCAGCCCGCCGAGATACTCGCCCCCGAGGTCAACACCCCCGGAAAGAAGTGGGCGTTCGAAGACCACATCGGGCGGGGCAATGGGCCGTTCATCGCCAAACGCTACCTCCCCGGGGTGAAGGTGGAGCTGGAGAGAAACCCCAACTACTTCCGTCCCGGTTTGCCCTATCTAGATGCATTGTCTATCATCATCGTCCCAGAAGAGGGCAACGTGCCGGTGCTGTTCCGGGCCGGCCGCCTGGATGTGGGCGAGATGCGGAGCCCGGTCGCCCTGGAGGACCTAAGGGTGCGGAACCCTGAGCTGAAGATCCAGTCCTGTGGCTACCCTGCCTCCCCCATCGTTTTCTGGCGCACCGACAAACCCCCCTTCAATGACGCACGCGTGCGCCGGGCCTTGTCCATGGCCATAGACCGGGAGGCCTTCAACAAGACAGTGTATCTCGGCGTGGGCGCCGCCCGATGGTCTCCCGTCCACTCCGGATTCGGAGACTGGGCCGTCAAGCCCGCCGACATGCCCCAGCAGACCCGGCAGTACATGGAGTTCCGCCCCGATCAGGCCAAGGCCCTGCTGGCCGAGGCCGGCTACACCAAAGGCGGCCCCACAGTGAGGCTGGTCTATAGCCCCGCCTACGCTGGCTTCCAGCAAATAGCCGAGGCTGTAAGCGCCTTCTGGAGCCAGGCCGGAGTGGACGTCAAGCTCGTCTCCAAGGAACGGCTGGCCTACAACGCCGAGGTAATCACCAACGTCAACTACGAGGACGCGGCTGTATCCTATGCCTCCTCGGTGACCTTGGACGAGGCCGTCTACTCCTACTTCCGCTCTGGGATGCCCCGGAACCGCGGCAAGGTCGCCGACCCCGAGCTGGACAAGCTGCTGGAGGCCCAGCGACGTCCCATGGGCGAGACCGAGAAACGCGCCCTGCTCAAAGACATCCAGCTCCGGCTGGTGGACAGCCAGTACTGGCTGACCCTACCCCAATCCCCCGCCGCCTGGGTGCTCCAACCTTATGTCAAGAACGTATTCTACAAGACCAACGCCTACTCGGACTCCGAATGGCTACGCTACGCCTGGCTAGACCGGTAGGGGCATGGCGACGTTTTGCCCTTATGCCCAACGCCCATGCGTACTGTCGTAGGGGCATGGCGCGCCATGCCCCTACGACAGTACGCATCCCACACGCCAGAGCTAAGCCCGGGAGATAGACGATATGCCTTCTGTAGACCCAGTTACCTTCCAGGTCATCGTTTCCAGCCTGTCCGGCATCGTGAGAGAGATGCAGAGCTCCCTGTTCCGAACGGGCTACTCCACCATCATCCGGGAGTCCCTGGACGCCTCCTGCGCCCTGCTGGACCGGCAAGGGCGGCTCGTAGGCCAATACGTCAACCTGACTCTGCACCTGGGCGCCCACCCCGCCTGCCTCAAGAACCTGTTGGGCCGCTACTCCTACGACGAGATCGAGGAAGGCGACTGCTTCATCGTCAACCACCCCTACTACGGGGGCAGCCCCCACTCCATTGACATGGGGGTGATAACCCCCGTGTTCCACAAGGGCGAGGTGGTGGCCTTCTGTAGCGGCATCGCCCACAAGTCCGACATTGGGGGTCTGGTTCCCGGCAGTGGCTCGGGGCAGGCCACCGAGGTATTCCACGAAGGGATACTCCTGCCGCCGGTCAAGTATGCCAGCCGGGGACACATCTCCAAGGAGATCGAGGCGCTCCTGGAGGTCAACTCTCGCACCCCGGAGCTGGTCATCGGCGACATCCGCGGACAGATGGGCACCGACCGCATTGGTGAGGGGCGCGTCCAAAAGCTCTTCGAGAAGTACGGCAAAGAGACCATGTTCGCCGCCTTCGATGAGCTGTTCGACCGCACCGAACAAAGGGTTCGGCAAGAGGTGGCATCATGGCCTGACGGTGAGACCGAGGTGGAGGGCTTCCTGGACAACGACGGCATTGTGCTGGACAAGCCTGTACGTTTCCACCTCAAGGCCACAAAGGAAAGGGACTCCATCCTATTCGACTTCAGCGGCAGCGACCCGCAGACGCGGGGACCGATCAACATCTGTCCGCCTCTGGTGCACGCCGCGTGCTACTTCGCCCTCATCTCCCTCATAGACCCCAACCTGCCCGCCAACCACGGCCTGACCCGGGCTATGAGCACCAAGTTCAAGGAAGGCACCGTGGTCAGCCCCGTGGTGCCCGCGCCGGTGAACTGCTATGCGGCTACTCACCAGTTGGTCAAGGGTATGACCACCGCGGCAGTCATTGAGCTGGCAGGCCAGAAACCCATTGCCTGGGGTGGCGGCGGCGGCGGCGTGATCATCGGCTGGAAGAGCACCAAGACCGGCCGCCACTTCGTCCAGTATGAGATGGGGACTGCCGGGACCGGCGCCATGGAGGGCGACGACGGCGGCTTTGGCCGAGGGCCAAGGAACAGCGCCGGCGCTGTCCGCTCCACAGCAGTGGAGATCGTGGAGTCGGAGTTCCCCTGCCGCATGCTGCGCTGGGAGACCGCGCGCGACTCGGCGGGGCCGGGGAAATGGCGCGGGGGGCCGGGCACCCGGCGGGAGTACCTGCTCATGGAGCACGGCAGCTTCTCGTGCCGGGGCGACAAGCACATCATTCCAGGCGGCGGCATCGTTGGTGGCCTCGATGGACGGGTGGCGTCCATCACCATCAACCCGGGCACCGCCCACGAGGTGCACCTCCAGGCCCGGATGGGTGGCTTCCCTCTGAAGCCGGGGGATGTGCTGCGCATGGAGTCGGGGGGTGGCGGCGGCGTGGGCAACCCCAGGGAACGGGACCGCCAGCGGGTACTGAGGGACCTGGAGGACGGCTACATCTCGCCCCGCGCCGCACTGGAGACATACGGCCTCAAGCCGGAGGAGCTGGAGAGCGCCGCTTTGCCCCGCAGGTAGTGTGGTGCCTTTCCTCACAAGCGCGTAGGGCGAATCGCGACGCGTGCTCTTGTCCAGCGTAGCGGCAATTCATGAATTGCCGCTACGACCGACGTCCCCCGCGCAGAGGCATTACTGTGTAGGTCGGGTTTCCTAACCCGACCGTCGTGGTCGGGCAGGCGCCGTCCTGAGATCTTAAGTCTGAAGGATTGGGGAACCTGCCCCACAGGGTATCATCGCTTCTGGCGACCAGCCTCCAAGCCGTGGTAGGGAGATCACTTTGTCGTTGCGAGCCCTCGGAGGGCCAAAGCAACCTCCGGCGCAGGTCTTCGTCGGAAGGTTGCTTCGTCGCTCTGCTCCTTTGAATGACATGCGCCTTGGCATAGATGGGGGACACGGGTGCCGAGAACGCAAAGCCCCCTTCCCCCTCTCCCTTGATGGGAGAGGTCTGGGTGAGGGTGAGACGCGTGCCCACAGCCTCGCTTGAAAATGGTTGCCACGCCGTTGCCCTCAAACGCTACCCCTCACTCTCGCTCTCTCCCACAAGGGGAGAGCAGGGGTTCAGCATCAGCCCTCACGCATGTCATATTCTGGGCACAGTGCGGCCTCGGCCGCATCCCTTTACTTTCAATGAACCAGTTGTCTCACATGTCATTCCGAGCCCCGCAGGGCGAGGAATCCCATGGTTATGCCCTATGCAGCGACAAACCATGAGATTCCTCGGTCGTCCCGGTGCGGGGTCCCGATGCGTCGGGATCGGAATGACAGTGAAATGGACCTCCAAGGAATCCGTGGGCAATGCGGTTCATTGCTCTATATGGGGTCGGGCCCCGACCTCTGTACACTTTCAATGACACCAAGGGCACCAACTCAGCCAGTTCAATAGCCCATTGAACCAGGGCCGACGGGCTTCCCACCTCACCAGGCCCTTGACAGCTTGCCCACATAGATGGTATACGAAAGCTATCTGACAATCCAGGGCCCAGCAATTGGGTCCCGCTGACCGAATGATGGAGGTGCATAATGACAGGTACCGCTAGGTCCATTTGGAAGCTGCTGGCAGTCGCCGTCCTGTTGCTGGCCGCCTGCGGCCCGGCGGCGGAGGCTACGCCAACCACGGCCATCCAGCCGCCCACGGCTGCGCCCACGGCAGTCGCCCGTGCCACACCCACAGTTGGCGCCTCCAGCGCCGCCGCTGCTACGGCAACGGCCACCCCCAGGCCCGGGGCAACCGCCACCCCACAAGCGGGGCCCAAGTCAGGCGGAGTGCTACACACCCTATTCCGCAATGACCCCGAGGACTGGGACCCGCACAAGGCGCTGGGCGGCGCCAACCCGCTGAGGCAGTCCACGGCCGCCGTCTTCTCCCCCCTGTTTACTCCGGAGTACCCAGACCCCGGGGACTGCAAGCGCCCTATTGTGTCTCAACTGGCCGATTCCTGGAAGTGGGTGAACGACCGCACCATGGAGATCAAGGTCCGCCAGGGGGTGAAGTTCCACAACAAACCTCCTGTCAACGGACGTGAGGTCACCACGCAGGACGTCGCGTATAGCCTCCAGCGCCTGCAGAAAGAGGCTACCTATATCCGTGGTCTCGTGGACCACATCGCTGACGTGCAGGCGCTGGATGCCACCACCGTACGGGTCACCACCAAGGATCCCTTCCCCGGCCTCAAGTCAGGCATCCTGGACAACTACTACGGGGCCGAGGCGACTCTGCCCAAGGAGTCCGGCGGCTCGGCGGAGCTGTGGCGCGACCCCGCCAAGACCTGGATTGGCTCCGGCCCCTTCCTGTTTGACAGATGGCAGCCTGGAGTCAAGACTACCATGGTGCGCAACCCGGACTACTTTAAGAAGGGCCTGCCCCGCATTGACGGTGTGGAGTTCCTGGTAATGCCCGACCTGGGCACCCGCATCTCCGCCATGCGCTCGGGCAAGCTGGACGCCATCCATGAGCTGCCCACCATTGGAGCCGACGAGATCAAGAGGACCCTGGCGTCCAGCCAGGTGTATGCTTGCGCGGGGTCCGGCGCACTCATGTGGCTGCACATGCGCACGGACAAAGCCCCCTGGAACGATGTCAGAGTCAGGCGGGCCGTGGCCATGGCAATTGACCAGCAGGCCATGATCACCTCCGTCCTCCAGGGCAAGGCTGTGTGGTCCGGCGTGGTGCCCCCCAGCCATCCCTTCGCCCTACGTAAGGAGGACTATCCGGCAGACGTGCGCCAGTACCTGGAGTACAATCCCGAGGCCGCCAAGAAGCTCCTGGCCGAAGCCGGCTTCCCTAACGGCCTCAAGGTCAAGATGAACGACCCCCGCTACTGGGGTTCCCCCTGGAACGAGCTCATGGAGCTGAGCATGGACCAACTCTCCAAGGTGGGCATCCAGGTGCAGCCCGCGTGGGAGGAGCGCGGCGTGTATGCCGGCGGGACCCAGCTAGGCAAGTACGACGACATCACCTGGCGAAAGCTGGCAGAGTTCGACGTCTACACTGACCTTGTTCGGTTCTCCAGCAAGGCCTCCACCATCGAGAACCGTGGTTTTGTCAATGACCCCGAGATGGACAAGCTCCTGAACCAGCTCATGATGGCCCTCGATGAGAACCAGCAGAAGGAGCTGGTAAAGCAGATCCAGATTCGCGAGGTCAGCCAGGCCTATATCGTTATGGCCCCAGCCTCCCAGGTATTCGTTGCCTACTCCTCGCAAGTACAAGGTGTGGGTGGCACCACCGCCAGCAACCCCATGCAACACCAGCGCCTGTACGAGAAGGTGTGGCTGCAGTAGACACGAAGAGACGATGATGATTTCCATGCGCTGGGACGCGGTCACCGATATCCTGGTTATGGGCTACGGCCTGGCCGGTGGGGTAGCCGCCGTCGCTGCCCACGATGCCGGCGCCAAGGTGCTACTAGTTGAGAAAGCGCCTCACCCTGGTGGGCTATCAGTCATAGGGGGAATTGCCTTCCTGTGCGTCAAGGATGTCCCGGGGGCAATCAACTACTTCCGCCACATCTCTGGCGGCCGGGTGCCCGACGACGTGATTCAGGCGTTTGCCCAGGGGCTCAGCGAGAACGAAGCCCACCTAAGAGAGTTGGCCCAAGCAGACGGTGCTGAAATAGAGCGGTTCCGCATCGGGGAGGATGAGAACGCGGTCTACCCCTACCCCGGCGCCGATAGCTTCTACATCGTTCGGGTGAAGCGCATACCGGGGTTCGATGGGTTCAAGGACTGGTTCTTCTGGATGCGGCCCGGCGTGCCCAACAAGTTCAAGCTGGTCATGGACAATGTCCAGGCTCGGGGCATAGAGGTCTGGCTCTCCAGCCCAGCCCGCCGCCTGGTCCAGGATGGCGCTGGGGTGGTGGTAGGGGCCGTAGTGGAGCATGAGGGACGAGAGCTGCGGGTAGCCGCGCGTCGCGGCGTGGTGCTGACCACCGGCGGCTTCGAGCAGAATGAGTGGATGAAGCTCCAGTTCCTTCAGGGAACGCCCTTCTACGCTATTGCTCCCCTCACCCACACCGGGGACGGCATCCTCATGGCCCAGAAGGCCGGGGCTGCCCTATGGCACATGTGGCATGTCCACGGTTCCTACGGCTTCAAGTACCCTGAGGTGGCCATCGCCTTCCGTCATCCCTGGGGAGGACAGCGCAACCTCCGACGGCATATGCCCTGGATTGTGGTGGACCGTTTCGGCGCTCGCTACATGAACGAGGCCCAGCCCGCTGTCCAGGACACCAACCATCGCCCCATGGAGCTTTTCGACCCCGACCTCCCCGGCTACCCGCGCATCCCCTCCTACCTGATATTTGACGAGGCTGGGCGCAAGCTGGGCCCCATCGCCCTGCCCCGAGGCCTCAACGAGCCTCAATACGCCTACCGATGGAGCAAGGACAACCTGAGAGAGGTCGAGAAGGGCTGGATACTCAAGGCCCCGTCCCTGGAGGGTCTGGCCCAAAAAATGGCTACTTCCCCTGAGTATGGAGGCCCCCTGGATGGCTCTCGTCTCAGGGCCACCGTGGCCGCCTGGAACGATGCCGTAGCCCAGGGCAAAGACCTTTTGGGCCGGCCACCAGGGACTATGATGGCCCTGGATACCCCACCCTTTTATGCAACCCCAGTGTGGCCTATCATCACCAACACGCAGGGTGGACCGGTTCACAACGCCCGACAGCAGGTACTGGACCCCTTCGGACAGCCTGTGCCGCGCCTGTATGCCGCCGGCGAGTTGGGGTCTTTCTTTGGCCACCTCTACGAGCTGGGGGGCAACCTGGGAGAGTGCCTATGCTCCGGCCGCATAGCTGGCGTCCAGGCAGCCAGCGAGTCCCCCTGGCAATAGAGCTAATACCGGACAACGGAAAGGAGATCACATGGAACGAGAGCTAGAGCGGGTCAAGGAGCGGGAGCCTCAGATGGACCGCTACGACAGCCTGCTCAAATGGATGATCCAGCGGACCAAGGAGCGCGACGAAGGCAAGGTCCTCATCAAGGCTGACGAGGTCCCCTGGCAACAGACCCGTCACACCATGGGCCGGCACTACATCGGACCGGACCAGTGGAAGGAGATCGGCGCGCCGGGCTGGATTATCGCCCGCACCCGGACCGTCGCCAACTACCGTATCGGCAAGCACACCCACCGGGGCGGCGGGCGCCTGCTCTTCGTCCTGGAGGGCAAGGGCTGCACCATCAACAACGGCGTGCGGCTGGACTGGGAGGAGGGCGACCTGGAGACCCTCCCCGTAGTGGTGGGCGAGAACGAGCACGAGCACTTCGCCGAGCCTGACCGCCCCCAGAGTTTCTACGTGCTCATGTTCTGGCCGTTCATGGAGGCCACCGCCAACGAGACCCGCCAGATGCGAGAGTCCCCGGACTACAAGGGGCCGACTGACAAGGACCTCTTCCGGCCCGCCGACTTCGTGCCTGAGAACGCCCGCTTGAAGGGCCTCGACATCGAGTTCAATGGCCCGCCCAAGACGCTTTTGGACGACCTGTTCCTGCGCCGCAACCAGTGGCGGGACATGGCCAGCCAGGGCCGCTGGGTGATCAAAAAGAAGGACCAGCCCGTGGAGCTCAACCGCATGGGCTACTACCGCTGGTTCATCCATCCTGCCTTCAAGGACGTGGTCATGCGGCAGATACTCTTCTGGACCCACGAGATACCGCCGGGCAGCCGCTCGGGGAAACAGAAGCACCAGGGCAGCCGGGTCCACTACGTGCTCGAAGGCAAGGGCTATAGCGTTGTGGATGGCAAGCGCTACGACTGGGAGGCCGAGGACATGCTGATACTGCCCATCCGGGTGGGTGGCGTGGTAGTCCAGCACTTCAACTCCGACCCCAAGGTGCCCGCTAAACTGATTTGCACCGAGCCCAACTGGTATGACATCATGGGCGTGGACATGGCCGCCGGCTTCGAGCAACTGGAGAACTGCCCAGAGTTCCGGGAGTAGGGGCGGACCTGTGTGTCCGCCCAGGCGTAGGGGCATGGCGCGCCATGCCCCTACGTTCGCCATTTCGCGCGTTTGTCGTAGGTGGTGAAAGGAGAGACCGTGGAGCGCGAGCTACAACGTACCAAGGAGCAGGAGCCTCACCAGCAAGAGTTCTCCATCGAGGAGCGCATCTTGCGGCTGAGCAAGGAGCGGGAGCGCCGGGCCAAGCTCCCCCACGTCTTCCATTACAAGGAGATGCCCTGGCAGGAGAGCGTACAGGTCTGGGCGGGCAAACACTACATCGGCGCCGACCCCCAGGACAGGTTACGCACCGCCCCCATCTGCACCATTGCCCTCTCTGAGCAAATCGTCCCCCCTGGCGGGCGCAATGGCCGCCACCGCCACGTGCGCGAGGCCATGTTCTACGTCATCGAGGGCCACGGCCATGAGGTCCACGACGCCCAGCACTACCCCTGGGAGGCCGGCGACATCTTCATCGTCCCGTCATACTGCGACCACCAGCACTTCAACGATGACCAGGTCAATCCGGCCCGCTTCTTCTTCACCATCTCGCCGGTGGTGGACTTCATGGGCGTGCACTGGGTCGAGCAGATAGAGACCAGCCTGCGGGAGTACCGCGCCCCGCCTGGCTCTGAGCCTGTCCTGGACAAGGCGGGCAAGGTCATTGGCTGGAAGCGTGACGGCGAGGTGTTCAAGCTCGGCTTCGACCAGACCACACAACATCTCATTGAGGGGCGACAGAGCATCGCGACCCACATAGACAAGCCCAAAGACACCTACGAGAAGTATGTGAAACAGCTTGAGGACGAGGTCGCCTGGCGGCAGCGCTGCCCCCATGTGGTCCATGGCAAGGACGTGCCCTGGGAGAACACTCGCATGGGCAAGATCAAGTTCATGGTCACGCCCGAGACCGACTGTGGCCTGAAGACCTACGACGCCTACGTCCAGGAGATCCCGCCGGGCAGCCGTTCGGGACGGCACCGCCACCTGGCCGAGGAGGTGTTCAAGGTGCTGGATGGGCGCGGCTACGATATCCACGACGGCGTGCGTTGGGACTGGGATACGGAGGACGTGGTGTGCATCCCGCCCTGGGCAGAGCACCAGCACTTCAACGGCGACCCCAAGCGCCCGGCGCGCTTCGTCCTGTTCCGCTCCCGCTGGTTCAACCACATGGGCCACGGCGGCATCCAGCACCTGGAGGACGCCCCATAGGCGGGGCCCTCACCCTCACCTTAACCTCTCCCTTCGAGGGAGAGGGGGATTGCTTCCATCCCCCAAACATGTGGCGGAGCCGCGACACCAGGTTCGGAGTCGGGCGTGCCGCGCCTTGGCCGGTTGAATCGGTGACCGGTCCTTCGGGGGAGGAAGAAGGAACCCACCTCTCTCCCCCGGCGGGAGAGAGCGAGAGTGAGGGGGAGGTCCGCCCTCACGAACGTTGACAGGGAGGCCCTCGCTAGCTAGACTGGGCAGCGGTTCCTCGGCAGGTCCCCTCTCCCTTTGGGAGAGGGTAAGGGTGAGGGTCCCCTACGGAGGCAGCATACATGGACATGCGGTTTACCCCGGAGCAGGAGGCCTGGCGCCACGAGGTGCAGACCTTCCTCAAACAGGAGATGACCCCGGAGTTCGAGACCGAGCTGGAGTCCCAGGACTACACCACCTCCACCATCTCGGTCCCCTTCTCCAAGAAGCTGGCCGCGCGCGGCTGGCTGGGCATGTCCTGGCCCAAGAAGTACGGCGGACAGGACCGCCCGTTCATGGACCAGGCTATCCTCAGCGAGGAGATGGGCTACTTCCGGGCGCCCACAGCCGCCCACAGCTTCGGCCTCAACCAGGTGGGCACGGCCATGCTCTATCACGGCACCGAGGAGCAGAAGCTCTACTGGCTGCCCAAGATCACCAAGCAGCAGGTGGTCTTCTCCCAGGCATTCACCGAGCCTCACGCTGGCTCCGACTCCGCTGCCATCGAGACCAAGGCGGTGCAGGACGGCGACGACTATGTCCTTAACGGGCAGAAGATATTCTGCACCAGCTTCCACCGCTCCCAGATGATGTACGTGACCACCCGGACCGACCCCAACGTGCCCAAGCACAAGGGCATCAGCCTGTTCGTCGTGCCGGTAGACGCACCGGGGGTCTCCTCCAGCCGGGGGCTGACCATTGACCACGGACGGGAAAACACGGTCTTCCTGGACAACGTGCGGGTGCCCGCCACCAACATGGTGGGCCGTCCCAACCAGGGCTGGAACGTGATGATGACCGCTCTCAACATGGAGCGGACCGGCCTGGAGCCGCCCGCCCGCAACAAGCGCGACCTGGAGGACCTGATCGAGTACGCCAAGACACACCGCCGCCACGGACGGCCCATCATCGAGGACCCGTTCCTCCGCCACCGGCTGGCCGAGTGCGCCATCGAGATCGAGGTCCAGCGCATGCTGGCCTGGCGCGTGGCCTACATGCGCACCAAGGGGACCATCGGCTCCTACGAGGCCTCCCTCCAGAGCATGCGGGTGCGGGAGTTCGAGCACCGCTTCGCCAGCCTGGCCATGGAGGTCGCCGGCTTTTATGGGATGCTGCGCCAGGGGTCCAAGCTCGCCCCCATGCTGGGTTGGATAGAGAAACGCTACATGAATAGCTCCTCCCAGCACGCCGGCGGCACCACCGAGATCCAGCGCAACATCGTGGCCATCCGTGGCCTGGATATGCCCAGGTAGGCACTCGATTCCCGTGGCCGGTCGAAGGACAGCTCACGAGGGGAGGGAAGCCATGGAGCGACACGTTGCCTTGAAGTGTACATACAACGATGCAGGCCAGGGCTATTATGTCGGATTCAACGGGACGTGCTCCGACGTCAATATCAAGCGGAACATCGAGAGTGGCCGTGTTTGGTGTGGCGACAGCGACTGCCTCTGCAAGAAGTTCTACAGGAATGGCTTCAGCGGTGCTAGGCCACGAGACCCATGCTTGGAAAGCGTGGTCTTTCGGGAATGGAAGTTCGATGCCGGCACGTATCAAAACGGACCACGGCGGGGAACTCCTAAACGCCTCCCAAGTCTCCGGGAAGGCGGGATAGCCATCCTGACAACCCGGTTCCCTGGTGACCCAGAAGTAGACCGAAAGATCATTGGCCTGTTCAGCATCGGCAAAGTGACCAACCTCCCTAACGAAGGAACGACTATGGTGGCTGATGAGCGCCTGCGCATCCGCCTCCCAATGGAGGAAGCAACATGTCTTCACTTTTGGGACTACTACTCCAATAAGAAGGGCGGTGCCCGCATGGGCACTGGCTTGGTCCGCTACCTAACGACGGAACAAGCGGCGAAGGTCTTGGTAGACGTCCGCGAGACCCTTCGAGACCAAACGCAGCGAGCAACCGTGGATAACATTCTCTCCTCAGACTTTGGTTACCCACAGGTCATGCCTCCGCCACCCCGTGGGCCGCGCGCCGACATCAGCGGCAACCGGACTCAGAGGGTTCTTGTTGGGCGAAAGTATGGGCCTGGTGGCGAGGGCAAGCACCACAAACAGTTGAAAGAATGGATAGCAGCCCATCCCGAAGCCATCGGTCTCACTGGCGCAACAACTGACAGGGTTGAGTATCCTTTCCCGTCTGGCGACGTTTCCGACATCGTTTTCAAACTTCCTGGAAACAAGTACGCGGTCGTGGAGGTAGAGACGCTCAGCCCAAACCCGGGCCATTTCCAAGCACTTAAGTACAGGGTACTAAAGTGTGCCGAGTTGGGCATCGGAATTGGCTCTCAAGACGTGCAGGCGATCCTCGTTGCATGGCAAATTCCTGAGGAGGTGCGGCAGTTCTGTAACAAATACGGTATTAGCTGTGTTGAGAAGAGACTGTGATTTGCGAGCAAACTACGGATAACGTAAGTTTCTCCACCAGCTCGTTGCCTTGTCGTCGGATCAGGAGGCCCAACCTACAGATGTATGATGGTTAGACAAGCTCACCATGAGCGGTTGTGTTGTCCCGCTCACCCTGAGCCTGTCGAAGGGCAAGCGGCCACGTTTGAGACACGAAGGAGACCAATATGGAACTAGGCCTTACCGAAACACAGGAAATGCTGCGCAAGAGCGCCCGGGACTTCCTGCAATAGGAGGTTTGCAGTGACGACTAGCGCCATGTTTGGCAAACTGAGTGCGTTCTACATCGGACTGTGGCAGCAGCTGGACGCTTTTTGGCCCGACAACAGGTGGCTGCGACTGCAACCCGTGCCAGATTTGGAAACGAGGCTTCAATCCTTAAGAACCGCATACCTAGAATTGAAAGAACTCGTGTCGGAACCCGTTCTGGCTCAGCAAATCAAGAGCGACCTCAGAACTGTTGAGGCTCTAACCAAAAGGTACATGCAAGAGGAACCGAGGCCAGAGAGTCAATGGTTCAAGGAGGCGGGCAAAATGAGATCCTATCTCCAAGAGCTGGGCCTTAGGTATGCAGAGTTGGCTTCGACCGAAGCGGTAGCAGGATAGGGTCTACGAGCGCGACCTTCGCAGGTGCGCCCGCGCCACAGGCCGCCAACCGTCCAGCGGGGTCGCCGATGCAGGATAGGAGAACATCATGGAACTAGGCCTTACCGAAACACAGGAAATGCTGCGCAAGAGCGCCCGGGACTTCCTGGAGAAGGAGTGCCCCAAGTCGCTCATCCGCAAGCTGGAGGCAGACGACCTCGGCTTCTCGCCTCAGGTCTACTCGGGCATGGCGGACCTGGGCTGGCTCGGCCTGCACCTGCCCCCGGAGTACGGCGGCAGCGGCGGCAGCTTTACCGACCTGGCCATCCTATACGAGGAGATCGGGCGCAACGTGGTCCCCGGCCCGCACTTCGTCTCGTCGGTGCTGTGCGCCGACATCATCCTGTCGGCGGGGAGCGAGGCCCAGAAGCGGGCGCTGCTCCCCGACATCGCCCAGGGCATGGCCACCGTCACTCTGGCCCTCTACGAGTCCGAGGGCGGCTACCAGCCGGGCGACATCCAGCTCAGCGCCAAGCGCCAGGGAGAAGGTTACGTGCTGGAGGGGACCAAGGTCTTCGTCCCCTTCGCCAAGGGCGCTACTCACCTGCTTTGTGTGGCGCGCACCGCCCAGCGGACAGCCCAAGCGGAGGGCATCAGCCTGTTCCTGGTGCCCACCAGCGCCAAGGGCCTGGATATGGCCGCCTTGCTCAGCGTAGACGTGGACCGCCAATACGAGGTGGCCTTCCACAACGTGGCCGTTTCCCACGAGGGGCTAATCGGACAGGCGGGCCAGGGCTGGGACGTGCTCCAGCGCTGCCGCGAGCGGGCCAACGTCATCCAGTGCGCGGAAATGGTGGGCGGCGCCCAGAAGGCCCTGGAGATGGCGGTGGAATACTCCAAGCAGAGGGTCCAGTTTGGGCGGCCCATCGGCAGCTTCCAGGCCATCCAGCACAAGGCGGCGGGCATGCTGTCCGACGCGGATGGCGCCCGCTTTCTTACCTACGGGGCTGTGGCCAAGCTGGACGCGGGCCAGCAGGATGCCGTCGAAGTGGCCATGGCCAGGGCATTCGTGGCCGGGGCCTTCCGGCGGGTGACCAAGGAGGCGCACCAGATCATCGCGGGGGCCGCGTTCCTGGTAGAGCACGACCTGCCCTTCTACTACCGGCGGGCCAAGGCTATGGAGATGTTCCTGGGGGACACGGACTTCCACGTGGAGCAGGTGGCCCACCGCCTGTTTGACAGGGCTGCGGCTACTGGGCGATGAAGTCCCCCCTTGTCGTTGCGAGGCCTTGCGCACAAGGCCGAAGTCCCGACTCGTCGGGATGTCTCAGCGCATGACCAGGGGGCGGATTGCTTCGCTACGCTCGCAACGACAGAAGAGTACAGGGTAGGCATGACCGGCTTGGACTCACGTTTAGGGTCCGGCTGTGAGGCGGCTTCGCCGCTGAGGTTGCCAAACCCGCCCTTAGCGCCTATCATCATGTAGTCTTGTCAGAAACCAACTAGCATAAGGAGGCCAACGCAATGGAACGGGAACTGGAGCGCATAAAAGAGCGCGATGCCCAAGGGGAGTCATACGATAAGGCCATCTACTTCATGCAGGAGATGACCAAGCAGCGCGAGGCGGGCAAGGTCCTGCTGCGCGCCGACGAGATACCCTGGAGCACCAGCCGGCAGGGCTACGACCGGAACTACTCCGGTCCGATCAACTGGAAAGAGCTGTGTATGCCCTGGTGGTACATCACCCGCACCAACCAGCAGAGCTACCGGCGGGGCAAGCACACCCACCGCGGCGGGGGTCGAATGCTCTTCTGCCTGGAGGGACGGGGCCGCACCATCAACAACGACGTGAACATCGACTGGGAGAAGGGCGATCTGGAGCTGCTGCCGGTCACCCGGACGGAGAACATCCACGAGCACTTCAACCTGGACATGGGCAAGCCCTGCGGCCTGCTGGTGATGATGTTCTGGCCCTTCATGGAGGCCACAGCCAACGAGACCCGGCAGATGACCGACTCCCCAGAATGGAGGGGCGCGCGAAAGGCGGAGCTATACCGGCCCGACGACTTCGTGCCCTCCACGTCCTTCGTCGAGGGCTACAATATCCAGTTCGACGGCCAGAAGCCCACCACCCTGCTGGACGACCTCTTCCTGCGCCGCAACAAGTGGCGGGACTACATGAAGACGGCCCGCTGGGTGGTCAAGGCGAAGGATGCCCTCGTAGAGACCAACCGCAACGGTATCTACCGGTGGTACGTGCACCCATCGTTCGAGGACGTAGCCCTGAAGCAGGCGCTGTTCTGGACCCACGAGATACCGGCAGGCAGCCGCTCAGGCAAGCAGAAGATCCAGGGTGGGCGATTCCACTTCGTCCTGGAGGGGCACGGGTACTCCATATTGAACGATAAGAGGTACGAGTGGGGCCCCGAGGACGTGCTCCTCACGCCCATCTCCTCCGGCGGCGTGGCCCTCCAGCACTTCAACGCCGACCCCAAGAAGCCTGCCTTGCTGGCCGTCAACGAGCCCAACTGGTATGAAATCCTGGGGCTGGACATGGCCTGCGGCTTCGAGCAGATCGAGGACTGCCCCGAGTGGACGGCCATTCAGGCCAAGCCCGCAGCCCGCAAGCGCTAGAGCACCTAACCCACGGCCCGTTCCCGTTTAGGGAAGGGGAGCGATCGTAAGGGCGGACCTGTGTGTCCGCCCCTACGCATCTTGACGTGTGATATCATATATGATATCAACATAGATGTGTGGCCTTGGCAAGCTGGTAGGCAGGTTCCTGACCGAGCCACACCGTATTGACTTTGCCGATGTACAGCGGCTTCTAGAGGCATTTGGCTGGGAACTCAGGAAAGGCCACGGCAGCCACCGAGTCTTTCATAAGCGGGGTTCGAGGTCTATCACACTACCTGTGATAGAGGGGAGTCACGTCAAGGCCATTTACGTGAGAAGGATTGCTGACCTACTGGAGTTGGAGGAATGGCTTGAGCACCACAAGCGAGCGTAAACCACTTCAGTTCTACCTAGATAAAGCCTACCCCGTCGTGGTTTACCCTGCCGAAGAGGGGGGCTACGTCGCAGAGATCGAAGAACTGCCAGGGTGCATTACGCAGGGGGAGACCATAGACGAAGTGATGGAGTTCATCGAAGACGCGAAGCGGGCTTGGATGGAAGTTGAGTACGAAGAGGGTGCGGACATTCCACTGCCCAGCTCAGAAGAGACCTACAGCGGCAGACTCTTGGTCAGACTTCCCAAGTACCTTCATCGCCGCCTGGCACAGCAGGCTGTACGAGAGGAGACAAGCCTCAACCAGTACATCGTGTCGCTGCTGTCAGGCGGGCTTGGCGCTAGGGAAACCCTTGCTGGGATGGCCGATACGGGTAAGGCTGCCACGATGTGCGCCGCCACGCCCGCACGTGCCAAAGCCTCGGCAATCACTGCACCTAAGAGGCTGAAAGCACCGGTGTCAAGCGAGCGAAGAAGATAGCCACGTCAAACGTAGGTCCGCCCCTATGCTGTTTGCCTCTTCAGTTGGCCACAGGCCCCCTCGATATCCGCGCCGCGCTGGAAGCGTTGCGTCACCGGGATACCCGCGTCTTCCAGCGTCTCGCGGAAGGCCTGGACTCGCCTGGCCGACGGAGCGCGGTAGGGAAGGCCCGGGACCTGGTTGTAAGGGATCAGGTTGACGTGGCAGCCCAATCCGCGCAGTGTTTGGGCCAACTCCCGAGCCTCTGTATCCCTATCGTTCACGCCCGCCAGCAGGCAATACTCGAAGGTAACCCTCCGGCCCGTCTGCTCGAAGTATTGGCGGCATACGCCCACAAGCTGCGCCACGCTCCAGCGGGACATGCCCGGTACAAGCTGGCGGCGCAGGTCGTCCCGGGCGGCATGGAGCGACACAGCGAGGGTGACCTGTAGCTTCTCCTTCATCAGCCGGAGTATGCCCGGCATGTAGCCCGAGGTGCTTATCGTGAGGTGCCTCATGCCAATGCCCACTTCGTCGTTCAGCAGGTGCACCGCCTTGAGCGTGGCCTCGTAGTTGAGCAGAGGCTCTCCCATGCCCATGAAGGGCACGTGGTCAATCCGGCCCTGCTTGTCGCCCTGTGGCGCGTCCGCCGACAGGGCCTCCTGGGCAGAGAGCACCTGGTCCACCATCTCGCCGGCGGTCAGGTTGCGCGTGTAGCCGCTGGCGCCCGTGGCGCAGAAGACGCAGCCGATGGGGCAGCCCACCTGTGTCGAAACGCAGCAACTGAAGCGGTCCTCGTAGGGCAGACCCACGGTCTCTACCCGCGAGCCGTCAACGGCCTCCAGCAGCAGCTTCACCGTGCCGTCCCGGCTGTGCCGTGAGGCAACCACGCGGGAGCGGCCCACTGCGAAGCTCTCGGACAGGCGCATGCGCAGCGCCTCCGGGAGGTCGGTCATCTGCTCGAAGCTTCGCGCCCCACGCCGGTAGATCCACTGCGCCCATTGGGAGCCACGGTACGCGGGGACGCCCTGCTCCTGGGCCAAAGCCCGCAGCTCCTCAGTGCTCAACCCCACCAGGCTAGTCATGGAACAATACCTCAAGCCCAACGTTCATATCCAACAACCCATTATCGCATTGTTGGCCCGCGGGCGTCCGGGTAGGGGCATTTGTCGTTCCTATGAAAAAGCCCCCGTTTTTCATCCGGCGTGGTGGCCGGACCAGCGGCCATGCACAGTTGCGAGGAGCGTAGCGACGAAGCAATCCGCACCCCTCGTTATGCGCAGAGAGACGGATTGCTTCGCCCTTCTGCGGAAGGGCTCGCAACGACAGTGGAAAAGCAGCGGGCCCGAGGCAAATGCCTCGGGCCCGTATTCTCCGCATTACCACCCATCCCCCCGGGAGAGGGCAGGGTGAGGCTAGGCCTACTTGTCCAGCCAGACGTTCTCCGACCAGAAGCGGCTGTTCTGATCGCGGCCACCCTTGACGAAGCCCTTGACATAGGGCTGGGCAATGGAGTAGTCGAAGTGCCCGGGCGGCTGGAGCACGTGTGCCTGGTCAAGCATGCGGTACTGTATCTGCTTCGCCAGGTCCTTCATCTTGTTCTCATCCAGCGTGTTAGAGAAGGCGTCCACCAGCTTGTCCATCTCCGGGTCCTTGGTGTGGCCGGTGTTCTGGGCCACCGGCACGGTGCTGCGGAACTGGAGGAAGTACTCCAGCGGGTTCTCGATGCCCGAGGTCTTGGTGGCGAACAGGCCCTGGTACTTGCCATCCGCCTTCATGTTGTTGTAGACGCCACGCTCCCACCCCTTCAGGTCTACATCGAAGCCGGCCTTCGCCAGCATGGATGCCAAGGCCTCAGTCCCTTCGTTATAGGGAGAGCCATAGCCGGGGAAGTAGTTGAGGGTGACCTTCACACCGGAGGGGTAGCCGGCGTCAGCCACCAGCTTCTTGGCCTCGGCCGGGTTGTAGGTGAGATACTTCCCTATCTCCTGCGGAAAATCCTTGGCCGCCAGGTACCACGGGCTCAAGGGTGGGGCGATGCCCGAGGGGTTGGCTTGGCCCAGGAAGGCTGTCTTGATCATGCTCTCCTGGTCCATGGCCATGAGGGCGGCCCGGCGCACGCGCACATCGTTGAAGGGCTTCTCGTCCTCATTGAAGAACACCACCAAGGGCTCCCACATGGGGCAACCCTGGACTGCCAGGTTGGGCGCCACCTTCTGGGCGGTCAGCGCTGTGGCCACGGCTGTTTCGGCGAACCACAGATCGAGCTTGCCGGCGATAACGGCGGCCAGCCGAGTGGACTGGTCCGGCACGGTGATGAACTCCATCTGGTCCACGTAGGGAAGGCCCTTCTTGAAATAGTCGGGGTGTTTCACCGTGACCACTTTGACCCCACTCACCACTTCCTTGAGCATGAAGGGCCCACTGCCGACATAGGTCTTGTCGGGGACAGTCCAATCGCCCCACTGCTTGTCTTTGGAGAAGTCACCGGACTCCTTGGCCACCACGCTGCTGGTGGTCTGGATGCCCAACATGTCGGGCAAGGCCGGCGTGGGCTGGGTCTGGAGGAAACGGACCGTATACTTGTCCACGGCCACGATGTCCTTGTTGAAGGCGCTGACCTTCTCCATCCGTGGGTTGACGGCGAAGATGCGCTTCCAGCTCCACACCACATCCTCGGCGGTCAGCTCCCGGCCATTGACTGGCGGCTTGTTCTGGAACTTCACCCCCTGACGAAGCTTGACCTCGAAGGTCTTGTCGTCCACCCACTTCCAGCTTTCGCCCAAGTCAAGGACCTTCTCCTTGACACAAGGCGCAATTGCTGCCTCCCCAGCCACACCGCTGAATATAGAGTGGTGGATATTGCGCAGGTGCCGAGAACCGGTGATCTGCTTGTGGAAGTCCCAGTCCAGCACGTTGTCCCGGTTGTACACCCGCAGCGTGCCCCCATACTTGGCCGTCGCCACGGGCATCGCCGTGGGCTTGGCGGCGGGGGTGTTGGTTGGCGCCGCCGTCCCCGAAGGGGCTACCCCCCCGGGCGTGGCCGTTGCCCGCGGCGCTGAGGCCGTGGGCGTTGCCTCCTGCGCTGCCGGCCCGCAAGCCGCCAGGAGAAGAATGGCCGCTCCTACCAGGAGCCAGAGCTTGTGCCTAGAGACTGAGGTCCCTGCTAGCATCCGCTGCCTCCTTATTCCCGGAACTCCGGGCAATCCTCCAGATGCTCGATCCCACCATGGCCCATCGCCATGGCCAAACGCGATTGAAACGCCACAAACCGGGCTGGCCGGTGAGCATCCGCATTGAAGTGCTGATGGACGACCCCTGTGGGGATACACACCACATCCTCTTTCTCCCACTCCCAGCGGCCGCCGTCATGCACGTCGTACCCCTTACCTTCCACAATCAGGTGCAACTCCTCGGAGAGGTGGCGGTGTTTGCCCGAGCGGCCACCCGGCGGTATCTCTTGAATGAAGGCATCGTACAGGTACATGCCTGTGATACGCCCCGGGTGCACCATGAACTTGATGCGCCCCATGCGCGTATCCTCCCAAGGCACATCCCGCTGCTTGACCACGTGGGGCTGCTTCAGGGTGAACTCAAACTCGTCCTTGAGACGGGTGACATAGCCGTCATAGGTGGTCTTGGCCGGTTTCGTAACCAGCGGGTTGGTGGTAGCGTAGCGGATGCGGGCCTCCCAGGCGGGGTCGAGGCCGAAGCGCAGCTCCAGCCCATCTTTATACCGGAAGCCGAGCACCTCGCCCTCGGGACCGAGGATGGGGTCAGCGTCCGGCGGGGTCTTGGGGAGCTTGAGCTGGTCCACGTGGCTCATGCCGGCGAAGGTGTAGATATAGCTGTTGGCCGAGAGGAACAGGCGAGCCGGCTCGGTCGGGCTGTCATTGATGTGCTGGTGGTCGGCATAGACGGGAATGGTGTAAATGTCGCCGGCCTGCCAGTCATAGCGGATGCCGTCATGTATCTCGTGTCCCTTGCCCTCGATGACGTAGAAGATGGCCTCGTTGTAGTGCCGGTGGCGCAGGGCGCCCACCTGTTTGGGGGGGATAACCTGCTCCGCGGCGAACATGGTGCGGATGGGCCACTTATACTGGGTCTCCTGCCAGGGGGGCCAAACGAACTGTTTGTGCAGGCGGTCCGTGGAACTCGTGACCCAGGGCACGCTATCGAACTTCACCACCCGCGGTCCCATGAGGCGCCGCCTCATGGCGATGTCCCACTCGACGCGCTCCCGCGCGCTGTCGAAGAAGGCCAGCGGCTCTCTCTCCTTGGTCCGTTCCAACTCGCGTTCCACATTGCCTCCCTAGATAACACCTGACGGGAAGGCTGAAGAAGCCTTCAAAGGATACAGATTGGCCCGTAAGAAAATATGGGGCCATTGAAGCCAAGAGGATGATAGTATAGTAGCAGAATCCATCTGCGTGTCAAGCGCCACAAAACGGCTTTTTCGTGGATGCCATTCCCACGCTAGCAGTTGGCGCCGAGTGGCCGCCCTCCCACTCCAGGGCCTGCACAGCTTCGGAGCCGCGTGCAGCGTTGGGCCGTCTCCAGACTAAGCTGCGTTTTTCGGAGTATTCAGGCGCGGACTTGGGGAGCGGGGCAGCCCCAGAACATGGCCGTCCCCTGGGCTATGCCCCTGACGTAGGACTGGCGTATAGTGTGGCCTGTACTTTTGTCAGAAGGAGGCCCGTCTTGTCACCAGTAGAAGGCAGATCACTGCGGCGCTGGGTTGAGGACCCCGGATGGCGGGGCAGAGTCGGCTTCATCTCGCCCCCTGCCCTGTCCATTGACCCCATGGAGTTCATCAGGGTGGCCCCGGAGGGCTTCGCCGTCTGTCAGACCATGACCCACATCCCCAACTTCAAGGTCCGGAGCGAGACCATAGCCCAGGCGGTGCAACAGGTCGAGGAGTGCGCCCTGATCCTGAAGGACGCCGGCGTGGACATCGTCGCCCAGTCGGGCACGCCCTTCTCCTTCGTAGTCAAGGGTGGCCTGGCCTTCAGCCGGGACCTGCACGCTCGCATCGAGAAGGCCACAGGCATTCCGTTTGTCATGATGGGCCTGGCTGTGGTCAATGCGGTCAAGGCGCGGGGCTACAAGTCGGTAGCCGTAGCCTGCACGTACTATACGGATGACATGGCCAGCAAGTACACCACGTTCCTGCAAGACGCCGGAATCAAGGTAGTCGCCATGGAGAACTGGCTGTCCCAGAAGCTGTATGACAGCCAGGAGGAGATTGACCGTGCCATCATCAAGCGCACACCCATGAGCAACACCTACAAAGCAGCCCGTCTGGCGGCGTCCCACGCCCCACAAGCGGAGTGCATCGTTATCTCCGGCGGTGGCGTCACCACCATGGACATCCTGGACCCGCTGGAGCAGGACCTGGGCAAGCCGGTCATCTCCAGCCTGGCCGCCCAGTTCTGGGATATCCTCACCCGGCTGGGCGTGCGGGAGCCCGTCGAAGGGCGAGGGAGCCTGCTGGCCAGCCTGTGACCAACGCAGAGCCATAGCTGAGGGTGACTCCTCTCTCCAATGGGCGTCAAGACAAGCGTCTCAGAGGATTGCCCTGCCAGATAGCTACCTTACGCCCTTGGGGGGGGAGCCACCCTCCTCTCTACCCTCGTGCGCATAGGCGCTAGCTTAACTAGATTTGGCTTTGGATGGGTTGTATTTGCCAGATCCGCTTTCGTGGCGGCTCTCTCAGTTTCATGGAGATGTCATGCCAATACCGAAGACATTCCCAGAGGGAAAGCCCTGGGTTGACCGCACTGCTAAGAAGGTGAAGCATTAAGGATGTCTCTCCAAAGGCATCGCATCCTCCGGGTACGCTGGGCCAAGGGGATACCCCCAGGGGGAAAACCTCTCTGCTGCTACGATAAGGGCCTCAATAGCAAAGGCAACGAGTAGCTTACCGTGTATCCAAGCCTTGGCTGCGTCCAGGTCAGTCTTTTTCAAGTAGCCTAGACCGATGATGGACTTTAGACGCTTGAAGGCCAACCCTATTTGCCAACGGCCTCGGTACATCTCTAGTGTAGTGTCCCAGCAACGGGTATACAGCGGCTGAGCTTCTGAAGTTTCACCATAAGGGGCCGCCTTCCGTGTAAGCCCGGCGGGCGAAGCAGGGACCGCTGTTGAGGCAGTCCGGGCCAAGCGCATTGACAGGCCATAGTGACGGCGGGGATAATCTCTAGTTGGTCAGAAGAACTGTGTCCGAACTAGCAGCGTCCGCCCCCGAAAGACCCTCCCCCCGGCCGTTTTGGCATTCCTCCAAGGTGCGCCTGGTGGTTATAGCCGTGCTGTTGGCCAGCACGTTGGGTTACCTGGGCTACAAGGGGTTCGTCAGCGGCGCCAGCTATTACCTCAAGGTGCCTGAGCTCCAGGCCCGTGCCGCTGAGTTTGAGGGCAAGCCCCTGCGAGTCAGCGGCCAGTTGGTGGCTGGCTCGGTACAGGGGGTGGCCCCCGAAATCCGGTTCAGCATCGGCGAGGCGGGGGCTGTTCTCCCCGTGGTCTATCAGGGCGTCATGCCCGTGGTCTTCGAGAGAAAAGACATACCGGCGCAAGACATCAGCGTCCTGGCTGAAGGTCAGCTTGCTCCTGACGGCACGTTCCTCGCCTCCAACATACTGGTCAAGTGTCCCACTAAGTGGGAGGCTGTCGACAAGGGGCCCCAGTAGAGTGGCTGGCCCGGGCCGGCCCTTCCACACATAAGACAGCAGTGAGGCCCTTCCTGGAACAGACTTGGGCCATTGTGGTCAAGGATATCCGCACCGAGTTGCGCACCAAAGATATCTTCACGGCGTTATTGCTGTTTGCCCTGCTCGTGATGGTCGTGTTCAGCTTCGCGTTCGAGCCGGGCACCTCGGCAACGCGTCAGGCTACACCTGGCCTCCTCTGGGTGGCATTCATATTCGCAGGCGTGCTGGGCCTCAACCGCGCCTTCACCATGGAGAAAGACCGCGGCAGCCTGGAAGGGCTGCTTCTCTGCCCGGTGGACCGGTCCACCATCTACTGGGGCAAGCTGGCTAGCAGCTTGCTGCTGATGCTGGCCATGGAGGTGCTGGTCTTCCCCCTGTTCGCCATCTTCTTCAATCTGCCCTTGTGGCTGCCCGCGCTGTTCATCATCGCCCCCTTGGGCACCATTGGGTTCGTGGCCGTAGGCACCCTGTTCTCAGCTATGGCGGTCCACACTCGGGCGCGGGAGTTCATGCTGCCACTGCTGCTGTTCCCCGTGCTGGTGCCCGTGGTGATAGCCGCGGTGGAGGCAACCCGCACCGCGCTGGACAAGGGCGCCCTTTCCGGTTCCTGGATACCCTTGCTGCTCGCCTTTGACGTGTTGTTCCTGGCTGTTTCCTCCCTCGGCTTCGATTTCGTACTGGAGGAGTAATGTGATCGCCGTTGGCCTAAGCTTCCTGCTCATCGTGGCATCCCTGTTCATGGCCCTGGTCTACGCTCCCACTGAGAGGTTCATGGGGGACGTGCAGCGCATCTTCTACTTCCATGTGCCGCTGGCCTGGCTGGCCTTCCTCAGCTTCTTCATCGTGTTCGTGGCCAGCATACAGTTCCTGCGCAAGGGGTCAGCCTTCTGGGACCAACTCGCATACTGCGGCGCCGAGATTGGGACGCTGTTCACCACCCTGGTGCTCATCACCGGCTCTCTGTGGGCCAAGCCCGTATGGGGCACCTGGTGGAGCTGGGACCCGCGCCTCACTGCCAGCTTGATCCTGTGGCTGATTTACGTGGCTTATCTTACAGTGCGCTCCTACGCTGCGGAGAGCGGGCGCGGCTCGCGCTTTGCGGCCGTAGTGGGAATCGTGGGCTTCGTGGACGTGCCCATCGTCTATCTCTCCATCTACTGGTGGCGCACACTGCACCCGGGGCCGGTCATCCAGAGCGGCGGCATGCTACCGGAGATGCGCAACGCCTTGCTGGTCTCGCTCTTGGCCTTTACCGTGTTCTTTGCTATCCTGTTCCGATACCGGCTGCGCTTGCGCCGGTTGGAGGCGGAGATGGAAGAGCTCCGCCTGGGAGAGAGGGCCGAGGAACCGGCGTGGGGCAAGCGCCGGGAGGGACCTGTACCCGAGGCGTAGCCTCGGATGCCGATGTGGATTCCATGCAGAATCGCTAGTTAGGAGTCGCGCATGTCAAACCTGAGCTACCTGTTTGTGGGCTTCACTGTAATCTGGGGGGCGCTCTTCCTGTACTTGTTCCGGCTACAGCGCCAGGAAGAGAAGCTACGCCGGGAGCTGGACGCCTTCAAGAGGGCACACGGGAAGACGGAATAGCCTATGTCACGGCTTTCGAGCGCCGATCCAGAGGTGGCCCGCGCCATCGCGGGGGAGGCTGTCCGGCAGCGCGACAGCATCGTCCTCATTGCCTCGGAGAACTACGCCAGCCCCGCCATCCTGGAGGCGCAGGGCTCCATTCTCACCAACAAGTACGCCGAAGGCTACCCAGCCCGCCGCTACTATGGCGGCTGTGCCTGGATAGACGAGGTAGAAACCCTGGCCATAGACCGCGCCAAGGCCCTATACGGGGCGGAGCATGCCAATGTGCAGCCGCACAGCGGCTCCCAGGCCAACATGGCCGCGTACTTCGCCCTCCTTCATCCCGGCGACACGGTAATGGGGATGAGTCTGGCCCACGGCGGCCATCTCACCCACGGCCACGGCGTGAACTTCTCTGGCGCTCTCTACAAGTTCGTCCACTATGGCGTGAGCCGCGAGACCGAGCTGATTGACTACGACGAGGTGGAGAAGCTGGCGCGGGAGCACCGGCCCCGCCTGATTGTGGCTGGTGCCTCGGCTTACCCGCGCACCATAGACTTCGCCGCCTTCCGCCGCATCGCCGACAGCGTGGACGCCATGCTGATGGTGGATATGGCCCACCTGGCGGGCTTGGTGGCGGCGGGGGTCCACCCTAGCCCGGTGCCCCACGCCCAGGTAGTCACCTCCACTACTCACAAGACGCTGAGGGGGCCAAGAGGTGGCTTCATCCTGAGCACATCGGAGATCGGCGCAGGCATAGACAAGGCGGTGTTCCCGGGCCTTCAGGGCGGACCGCTGGAGCACGTCATTGCCGCCAAGGCAGTGGCCTTTGGCGAGGCCATGACACCGGACTTCACCCGTTACCAGCAATCGGTTGTGGCTAACTCGCAACACTTGGCCCGGGCGCTGGAGGCAGGGGGCCTACGGCTGGTTACCGGCGGGACGGACAACCACATGGCGCTGGTGGACCTCACCCCCCTGGGCCTTACTGGGCGGCAGGCCGAGGAGGCCCTGGACGCGGTGGGCATCGTGCTTAACCGCAACACCATCCCCTTCGATCTGCGCCCGCCCCAGCAAGCCAGCGGCATCCGTGTGGGCACTCCGGCGACCACGACCAGGGGCTTCGGTCCCGCAGAGCTCACCCGCGTGGCCGAGCTTATCCTACGGGTGCTTCACCATCTGGGCGATGAACGGGTGGCGAGCCATGTCAGGGCCGAGGTGACGGAGCTGCTACGGCCCTTCCCCGTCCGGAGCGCCCCCTCGGGGGTAGCGGCTAGGTAAGGGTGACGGAGATTAGTGAAACATGTCGCTTGCCCCCACCTACAGCCGATGCTATAATGCCGCCAGATGTTTTTCATAAAGTGAGCTAGTAATGCGCGACTACGAGTTGGTACTTATCATCAATCCTCAGGTTGAGGACGAGAAGGTCCCCCAGGTGCTGGAGAAGGTGGGGCACTTGATCACCGACAAGGGTGGGGCTGTGGGAGAAGTGACCCCATGGGGCCGGCGCAAGCTGGCCTACCCCATCAAGAAGCGTCTGGAGGGGTACTTCGTCGTCGCCAAGGCGAAGATGGACCCGGCCAACGTGGGGGAGCTGGAGAACCAGCTAAGGCTATCTGAGGACTTCCTGCGTCATCTCGTGGTCAAAGTGGAGTAGCGGTTTGCGTTTGTTGACCAAAGGAGCCGATGATGGCAAGCTTGAACAAGATCATGATTATTGGCAACCTGGGGACAAGCCCCGAGATGCGCTATACACCGATGGGCACCCCCATAACCTCCTTTCGAATGGCCACTAGCCGCTTCTACACTACCCAGGAGGGGGAGCGCCGCCAGGAGACCGAGTGGTTCACCGTGGTGGCCCGCAATCGCCTGGCAGAGACGTGCAATCAGTTCTTGATCAAGGGCAAGCGCGTGTATGTCGAAGGGCGCTTGCGCAGCCACACTTGGGAGGGGCCGGACGGGCAGTCGCGGTTCCGCAACGAGATTGTGGCTGACCGGATACTGTTCCTTGACCGTCAACCCATTGCCGGCGGCCCACCAGCAGTTGGGGTCCCCAGTGGGGCACCGGTGGCCGAGGAAGCGGATGGGGCGACGGACGAGGTACCTTTTGCAGACGATAAGGCAGGGCTATGACAGCACAGAGCCGAACGGGTGGTAGGTTCCAGGGGCAGCGCCGGCGCACTGGCAAGAAGCGCTTTTTCCCCAGACGGAAAGTATGTTTCTTCTGCGTCGACAAGGTGGCGCAGATAGACTACAAGGACGCAGCCAAGCTGCGGCGCTACATCTCCGACCGGGGCAAGATGTCGGGCCGGGGCAGGACTGGGACTTGCGCCAAGCACCAGAGGCGCTTGGCCATAGCCATCAAACGTGCCCGATTCTTGGCCTTGCTTCCGTACACCGCAGCGCACATGCGGCAAACAGGTGGGATTGGCTACAAGGAGTAGGCGGGGCAAGCCGGCGCCCGCGCCACCACCACCCAAGCGCGGTTTCCGGCTACCTCTGCTGGACAGATTCAGGGGTGACAAGGCCAAGCCTGCTGCGGCGAAGCCAGTAGCCAGCGCAGGCAAGACGCCACCTTCCACCGGAAGGGCCCTGAGCCGGCGTCAGGTAGCCCGCTGGCAGCGGGAGCAGCAGCGCCGCCGCGTAGTCACCATCCTGGGCGCCGTGGCCGTCCTGCTAGTGCTGGCTGTGCCCGCCTTTGGCTACTACCAGACCATTCTTGCCCCTCGTCGCGCGGTGGTGGTACGCATATACGACACCACCTATCGTATGGGGGACTACGTGAAGCTCCTCCGGGCGCAGGCGGCGCTGTCGGGTGGCCAGATAGACCTGAGCCTGGCCCCCTTCCAGCTCGTGCAGACGCTGGAGGACAATGAGTTGGTCTTCTACGGCGCGCCTCGTGTCGGCGTGACTGTAACCAAAGCAGAGGTAGATCAGGAAGTCCGCAAGCGCATGCTACCGGAGCCCAAGGAGGGCGAAAGCCCCTCCCCGCAGCAACTGGAAAGCGAGTTCCAGGAGAACTACCGGCAGTACCTTAATGCCACGAAGCTCTCAGAGTCCGACCACCGGAGGCTAGTGGAGCGGGACCTGCTCAGGGACAAGGTGCGGCAGAACCTGGGGCTGAAGGTCCCCGCCGTCGCTGAGCAGGTACACCTTCAGGCGGTGCTCGCCCCAGACGAGGATACCGCCAAGAAGGCCGCCGAGCGGTTGAAGGCTGGCGAGGATATCGCCGCTCTCACTGCGGAGTTGACCCCAACTCAGCAGACCTCGGAAGAGGGGCGCCCCGCGGACCCGCTGGAGATCAAGGCCAGGAAGGGCGACTTGGGCTGGGTGCCCAAGCGCATTCTCCCCCAGTGGGATGATGTGATCTTCAACCTGGAGCCGGGGAGCATCAGTGACCCGCAACCCGCGGCGGAAGGCTATTACATCCTTCGGGTGACGGAGAAGGAAGCGGCCCGCACCATTGAGGACGGCAACCGAGAGGTACTCAAGGACCGCGCCATGGAGGACTGGCTCCTGGAGGAGCGCAAAGTGGCCCGGGATGCCAACGAGATGGTCCGCTCCTTCGATTCTGACAAATACGACTGGGCTGTAAGAGAGCTCAGACAAATCAAACAGTGACATGGCTAGGCCGAAGGACCAGCTCGGCGTTGGCCTACTGGGCCTAGACAGTTTACCCAAATGGGTTATTTCTTACCCGGTCTTAACTGTAAGATGTTCCCAAGATCTTGGATTTGTAGTATCGTGTTTGCAGCCGCAGGATGGTCCCAGGTACAACGCCTAGGTTTAGGCGTGAGATTGGTGGGAGGGGATCGCTGTATTAAGCCTATCTCACAATCCATATGGCCATCGCCAAAGTGGTAGAACCGTGCTGCCCAGGCACCATGTTTAGCCATCTCGTTGGGAACTGATGGGTGTGGAACTGCTTGCAACTGTTGGACTGAGGGAAAGTGAATCTGTGCACCACCTCTATAGGACAGGCTCTATTGGGACGGTAGATGGACACTAGTACCTGGCTACCTCTCCCAGTTACGTGCGTGCAAGACTTGACAACGAGGCGTTCCTTGCATATCATCCGAACGTGCCTGTGTAATGGGCACACCGTGGTCTCAAGCGTTACGGGTGCAAGTCCAGGAGGGTCATGGTCAGGGCATCGTCTCGGGCAACCGCCTGCGCTTCTGGAAACGCCGATTTACTGTGCAGAAAACTAAGCGGGAGGGTCTCGCCATGTCAATCCCGGTCGCTCTCCGGTATCCCCTAGACGTCGAGAGAAAGAGCGTCGACGTGAAGAATGTCGCGGTCATCGGCCTTGGAACCGTGGGGTTAGGCATTGTAGAGGTTCTGTTGAAGAGAACGTCACCTCTACTCTCGCTGAAGAAAGTCGTTGTTCGGAATGCCCATAAGCAACGAGACCTGGCGCTGCCGGACGATATGCTGACAACCAACGTGAATGAAGTTCTGTACGATCCTCAGATAGATATTGTGGTCGAGGTCATAGGTGGATTGGACCCAGCCACCTCAATAGTCATGGCCGCTTTGCGACAGGGCAAGCACGTTGTGACAGCGAACAAAGCATTGATAGCGGAGAACGGGGCTCTCCTTTTCAAGGAAGCTCGGAGATGTGACCGCCAAATTGGGTACAGAGGGACTTTTGTCGGGTGCTACACCTTGCTCCACCATCTGAGCCTGATGCTGGAGTCCAACATGGTAAGGAGGGTAAGCGCAATCCTCAATGGGACTAGTAACTACGTACTGTCGACCATGGAGGAAACTAATTGCGCATTGGACGAGGCCCTCCGAGCTGCGCAGAAGCTTGGGTATGCTGAACCCGATCCTACCCAGGATCTGGATGGGACAGATACTGCCCGTAAGGTCAAGATCTTGCTCGGTCTGACCAGTAATAGCGCTAAGCTACCTGATCCGTTGACTGCCAAGGGAGTAAGCGATATATCGGTTCACGACATAAGATATGCGAAAGAGCTTGGCTACAGGATAAGGCTCCTCGGGGTGATTGAACGCGCTAACGATAAGCTTTACGCCTGCGTGTTTCCGGCGCTGGTTCCTGCGAGTTCGATGCTGGGGAAGACTTCAGGGGCGTACAACTTTATTCAAATAGAAGACGCATTTGGCGGAGAGTCAGGGCTACTAGCTCTTGGGGCAGGTCGGTATCCGACGGCTGCGGCTATCTTGAGAGACTTGGAAGACATAGCCAATGGGGTACAGTTGCCTATGCCAGAGGCAGACTCTGAATTACGCTTGGGTGACCCGGCCGAGCTTGAATCGAAGTTTTATCTTAGGCTCACATTGGTCGACGAGCCGGGGGTCTTGGCCAAGATTGCTGACGGATTGGGACGGCGAGGCATAAGCATAAGCGCCGTTATGCAACAAGAATCGGCAGGTTCTGCGGTGGTCCCCGTTGTTATGATTCTTCACAGAACACAGGAAAGGAAAGTTCTTGCAGCCTTGCAAGAAATAGATCAGTTGCAGGTTGTGAAAGACAAGACTGTGATATACCAAATCTATGACCGCGGCAATCCAGTCGCATCTGTCCTTTGAGCTTCTGGACAGCCTGGTTGAATGCTAGCTTACTCGCTGTCTGTCTAGACAGCGAGTAACTTCTGGATCCCCGGCATTCGCGGAGAGGACTCACGGGGTGTTCCTATGGCTCACGCTGGTGAGCATGCGATTGCTGCGTGGGGCGCTTGTTGACCCCAAGGCCGGCACCGCGGAGATCGTGATGATGACCCACCCCGCCCGAGAGGCCGCTGTCCAGGGGGCACTGGGGGAGCTTTCCCGGCTGGATGTGGTCAAGGAGATCGGTCCCTGGGTACGGGTGGAGGCCTGATATGGCCACCGGCACTGTGCCTCAGACCATACTGCAACGCTACCGCGAGTTCCTGCCGCTAACCCCGGCTACCCCGCATATTACGTTGGGGGAGGGGAACACGCCGCTGCTGCGCTCTCGCCGTCTGGCATCCCAGGTGGGCTGCGCCGAGCTGTATTTCAAGCTTGAGTCCTGCAACCCGACGGGGTCGTTCAAGGACCGGGGTATGGTGGTAGCAGTAGCCAAGGCGCTGGAGTCCGGAAGCACTGCCCTGATGTGTGCCTCCACGGGCAACACCAGCGCGTCGGCGGCGGCCTATGGGGCTGTGGCGGGCGTCACCACCTACGTATTCGTGCCCAGGGGGAATGTCGCCCTGGGCAAGCTCGCCCAGGCGGTGGCCTATGGGGCCAAGGTGGTTGCCCTGGACGGCAACTTCGACGAGTGCCTGCGCCTGGTGCGTGACCTGAGCCAGGTGCACCCGGTGACCCTGGTGAATTCGGTGAACCCACATCGCATTGAGGGACAGAAGACCGCCGCGTTCGAGGTCGTGGATGTCCTGGGCGAGGCTCCGGACTACCTGTTCATACCTGTGGGCAACGCCGGTAACATCACCGCCTACTGGCGCGGCTTCAGCCACTACCAGCAGGCGGGCCGCTGTCGTCGCCGTCCGAGGATGATGGGCTTCGAAGCCGAGGGTGCAGCCCCCATTGTGCGCGGGGCGCCAGTGGCCCAACCGCAGACCATCGCCACGGCTATCAGGATCGGCAACCCGGCCTCCTGGCAGGGTGCCATAGCCGCCCGGGACGAGTCCGGCGGCGCCATAGACTCCGTCAGCGATGAGCAGATCCTGGAGGCCTACCGCCTCATGGCCCAGCAGGAGGGCGTATTCGGCGAGCCAGCCTCCGCCGCCCCTCTGGCCGGGCTGCTCAAGCTCTCTCGCCAGGGGATGGACTTCTCCGGCAAGCGGATTGTGTGCGTCGTCACCGGCAGCGGCCTCAAGGACCCCCAGACGGCCGTGGCCCATGCCCCGCCGGTCCTGGAGCTGCCGGGCAACAAAGCCGCCATCGAGGCTGCCCTGGGGTGGAGCTAGGCGCTGCCCACCGCGGGGCCAAAGCCCATCTCGTACCAAGCACTCATGACGGTTGCTCCCGGCGCCACCGGAGACGACAACAACCCCCGCTCTCCCCTGGCGGGAGAGTGAACGCTTCGACACAACATAGTCGCCTATCCCTACTTCGTCTAGCTTCAAAGCCCGAAGATAATTCCCACCCTCGTCGCCAGCGCCGGGGCAGTAGGATGCCCACTCTGGCACAGCTAGCCCCATGCGTACGCGTACGCGATAGAGTTAGAGATACCCCCCTGCCGCCATATCGCGCCTCGCGGGGCCAATTCGCCCTTGACTCTCCCCAAGGCGGGTGGCAGTATTGGTCTGTCGAATGGAATACGGATAGAAGACACTGTTAGCCCGCAGTGACCACAACAAGGCATCGCCCGAAGTGCATCTACCTATGAACTACGTCAGGTCCAAACAACGCATCGCGGACTACGGAGAGGTCTTCACTCCCGACTGGCTCGTGGAGACGATGCTCGATTTGGTGAAGGACGAGACGGAGCGTATTGACTCACGCTTTCTGGAACCGGCGTGCGGGAGTGGGAACTTTCTCGTTCGAGTGCTACAGCGGAAACTCGACGCGGTGGAACTCAAGTACGGCAAGTCCGACTTCGAGCGGCAGCACTATGCGCTGCTCGGGTTGATGTGCATCTACGGCATCGAGCTGCTTGAGGACAACATTGCTGAGTGCCGGGCAAATATGCTGGAGATCCTCGCCGACTACTTGAAGATCCAGGACTCAGACGTGCTCTATCGCGCTGCTTCCTACGTGCTGTCGCAGAACCTTGTCCACGGCGATGCCATGAAGATGCGCACCAACGGCGATCAGCCGATCGTCTTCGCCGAATGGGGTTACCTGGGAAAGGGCAAGTTCCAAAGGCGTGACTTCCTATTCGACAGCCTCACGCAATCATCGGCTTTCGGCGCGAAGGACTTGTTCTTCGCTGAACGTGATAAGCACGAGAGCTTGACGCCAACAGACACCATCTACCGACCGATGACGGTGCGTGCGCTGGCCGCCCTTGCGCAGGAGGGAACCCGATGACCTCCCAAGCCAGCTTTACATTGCGCAGCCGCAACCCGGATGTACTGATGTGCATCGCGAACCTTTCCAACGACGAAGTGTTCACCCCGCCAGAGTTGGCGAACCGGATGCTGGACACGCTGGCCGAGGCGTGGGCCGCCAAGAACGGCGGCGCGAACCTCTGGGCTGACAGGACGGTCCGGTTTCTCGACCCATGCACCAAGTCTGGTGTGTTTCTGCGTGAGATCACCAGTCGTCTGACCAAGGGTCTGGCACCCAAGATTCCGGACCTTGAAGAGCGTGTCAACCACATCCTGACGAAGCAGGTCTTCGGCATCGGCATCACGCAAATCACTAGCCTGCTGGCGCGCCGTAGCGTGTATTGCTCAAAGCACGCTGCCGGCAAACATTCCATCGCCAAGTCCTTCACCACCGACGATGGAAACATCTGGTTCAAGCGCACGAAGCATTCGTGGAAGGACGGCCAGTGCCGATACTGCGGCGCCAGCAAGAAGGTGCTCGATCGTGGCGAGGGGCTCGAGACCCACGCCTATGCGTTCATTCACACAGATAACATAAAGACTCGGGTCGCCGAGTTGTTTGGAGGCGGAATGCAGTTCGACGTGATCATCGGTAACCCGCCCTACCAATTTGACACGGAAGGATTCGGCACGCAGGCGCGCCCCATCTACCAGCAATTCGTGGAGCAGGCCAAAGCGCTTGCCCCCCGATTTCTCTGCATGGTTATCCCGGCACGGTGGTTCTCGGGGGGTATGGGCCTAGACGACTTCCGCGAATCGATGCTTACCGACGACCGTGTGCGCTCAATCGACGACTACCTCAATGCTTCGGACGTCTTCCCAGGGATCGGCCTCAAGGGTGGCGTTTGTTACTTCCTCTGGGACCGCGACAATCCCGGGCTCTGTCGCGTCACCACGCATTACAAGGATGACTCACCCTCGACCGAAACCCGCCCACTTCTCGAAGAAGGCGCCGATGTCTTCGTTCGCTTCAATGAAGGATTGTCTATCCTCAGGAAGGTCGCCGCTGTCGAAACGGGCAGTGAAAAGTCTCTGGAGCTTCCGGAGACGAAGAAGTTTATGAACCTGGTCAGTTCAATTGGAGCATTTGGGCTCGAGAGTACCTTCAGGGGCAAACAGAAGAAGTCTGGAAACGACCTCAAAGTCTACCGGAACGGTGGGGTCGGTTACGTCTCAAGGACGGAAATCATGAAACAGCGAGCCGTCTTTGACAAGTGGAAAGTCTTCATTGGCCGCGCTGCTCCCGGTACTGGCAACAGAGATACCTACCCACACAGAATCATCAGCACACCATTCCTTGGAGAGCCCGGAAGCATATCGTCGTGGACTTACATGTATATCGGGCCATTCGACTCGAAGGCTGAGGCCGAGAGCGTTTTGTCTTACCTCTCCTGTAGGCTGACACGCTTCCTCATTCTCCTGCACAAGCCATCGCAGGATACAACGCGAAAGGTCTACACCTTCGTGCCAACGCAGGAATGGAGCAGGCAGTGGACGGACAATTACCTCTACAAGAAATATGCACTCTCCGCGAGTGAGATCGCCTTCATTGAGAAGATAGTCCGCCCCATGGATTTGACAAGCGACGCTTCAGACGAGGCGGCTTCTAACGACGATGAGTAAATCCATAGAGGAGCTTCTTGCGCCCAAGCCGGAAGCTCGGCCGCGCGTCTACGCATACTCGATTGACGACAAGGCGCACGCGGGTCTCCTCAAGGTGGGCCAGACCACGCGCGACGTGAAGCATCGCATCGCCGAACAACTCAAGACCGCCAACATCAAGAACTACACCATTGAGTTGGATCAGGTCGCCGAGCGCGACAACGGCTCGACTTTCACAGATCATGAGGTACGCGATGCCCTGATCAGGAAAGGCTTCGAGAACGCGGAATTGGAATGGGTGCGCTGCACGCTGAAGGACGTTAAGACAGTCCTCACCGAGCTACGCACCGGGCAGAAATTCACTGGCACTCACTCCGAGACTTTCGTGATGCGGCGAGAACAGGCCGAGGCCGTGGACAAGACACATGCGTACTTCCACTCCATCTGGAGGGAGGACATGAATGCCGTCCCGCGCTTCCTGTGGAACGCGAAGATGCGCTTTGGCAAGACTTTCGCCACCTACCAGCTCGCCAGAAAGCTCGGTGCCAAGCGCATGCTCGTGGTGACATTCAAGCCCGCCGTAGAGGATGCCTGGAAGACGGACCTGGAATCTCACGTGGACTTCGAAGGCTGGCAATATCTCTCGAGAAATTCCGGGAGCGACCCAACGAAGGTCTCGGCCAGAACGCCCCTCGTGTATTTCGGTTCGTTCCAGGACCTGTTAGGGCGCGACCTATTCGGGAACATCAAGGCCAAGAACGAATGGCTACACAAGGTCAAGTGGGACCTTGTGGTGTTCGATGAATACCACTTCGGCGCATGGCGGGAGACCGCCAAGGAACTCTTCGAGGGCGAAGAGGAGGCGGTCGCCAAGAAGGAGGCCATGCTCGCGTATGGCGGCGGCCTGGAGGACCTAAACGAGGACCTCAGCGAACTATCTGAACAGGAAACCGAGTTCCTGCCCATCACGACCAGGGCCTACCTCTACCTTTCGGGTACACCGTTCAGGGCGCTGGCAAGTGGCGAGTTCATCGAGGAGGAAATCTTCAACTGGACGTACACCGACGAGCAACGCGCCAAGGAGGAGTTCGAGGCAAAGAAGCCAGAGTGGAATCCCTATGGCGCGATGCCGCAGATGCGTCTTATGACCTACCAGATGCCGGACGAACTGTTGGCGGTCGCAAGCGCCGGGGAGTTCGACGAGTTTGATCTCAACACGTTCTTCGAGGCCTCGGGTACGGACGCCAAGGCGCTGTTCAAGCACAAAAGTGACGTGCAGAAGTGGCTGGACATTATCCGCTGCGGGTACGCGCCCAAGGCCGTCGAGCATCTCAAGACCGGCACGCGGCCACCGTTTCCGTACTCAGATGTACGCCTGCTGCCCTACCTACAGCACTCTTTTTGGTTTTTGCCCAACGTGGCGGCCTGCCACGCGATGGCGAGTCTGCTGGCCGAGAGGCAGAATACCTTCTGGCACGACTACAAGGTGGTCGTGGCCGCCGGGGCCTCGGCTGGTATTGGGCTGGATGCGTTGCCGCCCGTGCGCAAGGCCATCGGTAGTGGATTCGAGACCAAGACCATCACACTCTCATGCGGCAAGTTGACAACCGGGGTCACCGTGCCGCAGTGGTCATCGCTCTTCATGCTGCGCAACCTCAAGTCGCCGGAGACCTACTTTCAGGCTGCGTTTCGCGTACAGTCACCATGGTCCATCAGGAATCCCAACGGCGACAACCCGAATGAGGAAGAAATCCTCAAGCCGATTTGCTTCGTGTTCGACTTCGCGCCCACGCGTGCTCTGCGGCAGCTTTCGGAGTACGGGATAGGCCTGTCGCCAAACGAGCCAAACCCGGAGAACGCGGTCAAGGACCTCGTGTCGTTCCTGCCTGTGCTGGCCTACGACGGATCGAACATGACGCAGATCGACGCGGGCGGAATCCTTGATGTCGCTATGGCTGGCACCTCGGCTACGCTGCTGGCACGCAAGTGGGAAAGTGCGCTACTCGTGAACGTGGACAACGATACCTTGCGCCGCATACTGGACAACCCGGAGGCGATGGCCGCCGTTGAGCGCATCGAGGGGTGGCGCGCGCTCGGCGACCACATCATCGAAACTATCATTAACAAGAGCGAGAAGGTCAAGGACCTCAAGAACAAGGCCAAGGGCAAAGACCTTACGGCGAAGGAGAAGAAGCAGCTCACCGAGGAAGAGAAGGAGTACAAATCCAAACGCAAGCTCGTACAGGAGAAGCTGATAAAGTTCGCCACCAGGATCCCGGCGTTCATGTACCTGACTGACTTCCGCGAGAACACGTTGCAAGACGTGATCACTAAGCTCGAACCGGAGTTGTTCCTCGCTGTGACCGGTCTGACTGTCACAGACTTTCATCTTCTCGTGCGGCTCAAGGTGTTTAACACCGAGCAGATGAACCAGGCCGTGTTCGCGTTCAGGCGGTACGAGGACGCGTCGCTCCGGTACACCGGCATAGAGAGCCACCCTGGTCTGATGCATTACGGGCTCTACGATACCGTGGTGGCGAGGGAATGACGTGGTCGCGCGAAACTGCGGGCTAACAACCGGTTGCAGCCCGTGGTCGGTCACGGGGCGAAAATGAGCGTCGCGTCTAGCCTAAAGCGACTCGGCGCACATATCGCCGATACTGGGGATCTGCGACAGGACAGCCGTCCTCCTACAAAGGAACGCTTGCCTACCTTCAGTCGCACGTTCAGGCCTCTCGACTACAATCCGCGCCGGACCTTTGTTTACGCTTTCCTGCCCAACCGCCAACATATCCCCACCCGTGCTGCTTCACCTTGTCCGTGTTCCCTATCCTACACCCCGGCTTTATCTGGACCAAGCGCTCATTTTGTATTCGCACGGCGCCGGAGCCTCACGCTGAGCTTCCCGCGAAAGGGTCTTTTAGATACGTAGGGGGAGGGTACAAAAAGGGTACTTACCCCAACCTATTCTGGTAGACTAGCTTTGACCAAAAGACAAGCTGCCAGAGG